>SDBT01000006.1_pt1 | contig 275624 bp, 300 predicted proteins | sample 2277101 | NCBI WGS metagenome assembly SDBT01 (sample SAMN10404973, study PRJNA504765) | marine sediment metagenome | isolation source: marine sediment core GS10_PC15, 103 cmbsf | place: Arctic Ocean: Southern Knipovich Ridge | collected 2010
TACCTGCACTAATTAATACATTATTTGGTTTGTTCAGATTAAATCTTGAATATTGATTCTTCCACTTTTTGCCGGAAGCAGGCTGATTAGCTCCCATCTGTAACATTGGCATGTCTGAATCATATCTGATATCGATGTCGTAGTTTCTCAAATTATTACCGAGAAAAACATGATCATCGGTAAGTTCACTTCCTTGATAATCAAACAGGTAGTCATATATGTCAGACACAAACAATTCTTTAGCTCCGATCAGACCATGAGCATTGAAATCTCCCAATATTATTGAATTTCTCATTTCATTTTCACTTTGATCTTTCTTAATTCTCTCATAAGCTTCATCTAAAGATCCTTTTATGTGTGGATACTTCATTCTGATGTGAATATTGGACAAATTGAATTTAATAGAGCTGTTTAATATCTTGAATTGATCAAAAACAAATGGAGATCCAATTCCCTTCTTAAATATTTTAGAATCATTAAAATCGTTGGCTGTGACCAATGTTTGAATATGAGGAACGACCGGACACTCTGACTTAATTAATGTAGTAGACGTAGTACTACCTTCGGTAGTGAGTATTATTTCAATAAAAAATGTTCAGGGTGTATTCGGAGAAGTCTCTCAAGAAAAAAGTGGGGGAACTGGTTTTGTGATCACTAGCGATGGGCTTATTTTGACAAACAAACATGTAGTCGAGGACACATCTGCAGAATTCCACGTTTTTACAAATGATGGAAAAAATTATGCTGCAAAAGTTGAAAGCTTTGATCCAATAATGGATTTGGCTATTATAAAAATTGAAGCAAAAAATTTACCAGTCATTGAATTTGGCAATTCTGATAATTTACAGATAGGACAAAGAGTTGTTGCTGTTGGAAATGCACTTGGAGAATTTCAAAACACAGTAACTAGTGGAATTATTTCTGCAGTTGAGAGAACTATACAAGCCACTGATATCCTAGGTCAGTCAGCAGAGAGGTTGGATGGTTTGCTTCAGACTGATGCTGCTATAAATCCAGGTAATAGTGGTGGTCCTTTGATTAATTTAGCAGGGCAGGTTATAGGCGTAAACACGGCAGTAGCATCTCTTTCTGAATCGCAGGGAATAGGATTTGCTATTCCAATTAATTTTGCTAAAACAGCTTTGAAAAGTTATGAAAAATATTCAGAAATTGTTCGTGCTTATCTAGGCGTAAGGTTTGTACCTTTGACTCCAGAAATTGCAAAAGCCAATGGTTTGTTTGCAGAAAGAGGTGCGCTCATATATGCCGGTAGTGGAAACTCGGCAGTTATTTCTGCAAGTCCAGCAGCAAAAGCAGGTCTTAAAGAAGGAGATATTATTACCTCCATAAACGATGAAGACATTACAGCAACACGCGGACTAGTGCAGTTACTTCAACAATATATGCCAGGAAATGAAATTGAAGTAACATATATTCGCGATGAAGACACGAAGAAAGTTAAAATTATTCTTGGCGAATTAAGGTATAAATAAAGTGAATGCAATTAAAATTGAAAAATTAACCAAATACTATATCCATGGGAAGATATTGGGAGTAAAAGATTTAGATTTAAACGTTCTAGAAGGAGAGACTTTTGGATTTATTGGCCCAAATGGAGCTGGTAAAACTACGACTATTCGATTACTACTTGACCTGATAAGGCCAACGTCAGGTAAGGCTGAAATTTTTGGATTAGATATTAACAAAAATTCAGTAGATATTCAAGGACAGATAGGGTTTTTACCTGGAGAAGTTCATTTACCAGAACACTTAACAGGTAAAGAAACAATAGAATACTTTAAAAAATTCAAAAACCATTTTAATCAAAAATACTTAATAGATTTGATAAACAAGCTTGACCTTGATGTCAAAAGAAAAGTAAGCACTTACTCAAAAGGTAATAAGCAAAAACTAGCTATTATACTTGCGTTGATGCACAAACCAAAACTACTCTTACTAGACGAGCCAACTAGTGGACTTGATCCGTTAAATCAACAGATATTTTATGAAATTATTTACGAGGCTAAAAAACAAGGTGTAAGTGTATTTTTGTCTACTCATATATTGAGCGAAGCTCAAAAAGTATGTGATAGAGTAGGATTAATTAAAAAAGGAAAGCTCGTTAGGGTAGAAAATATCGAAGAAATCAAAAATAAAAATATTAGAAATGTATATATAGATACTTCGAAAACAATATCAGAAAATATATTAAACATGAATTGTATTGAAGAACATAAGAAAACCAAACATGGGTACCATCTTAGAACAGTAGGAAGGATTGGTGCTTTGGTAAAGAATTTAGCATCAATAGATATGCAGGATATTCGAATTTCTGAACCAACTCTTGAAGAGACCTTTATTGATTATTATAAGGAGTAATATGTGGAATATTATTTTACAGAAATTAAAAGAGCAGAAGAATGGAGTGTTATATTATATATTAGGTCTTGTTTTGTATGTATGGATGGTTATGGCGATATATCCATCTATATCGGAAAACATAGAAGAAATAGTTAAGGCTTATCCACAAGATCTTTTGCAGTTTTTTGGAGGTACTGAGATGAGTACAATTGAAGGATTTTTAACTGTGGAATTTTTAAGTTTATTCTTTATACTTATTGTACTTTTTTATATCAGTTCAGCAGCAGGATCGGTAATATCCGAAAGAATTGAAAGGAAAACGATGGACTTTTTTTTATCTCAACCTATTTCAAGAAGTAAAATTATATTTTCAGAAACCCTAGTAGTTCTAATTTATTCTTTAATTATTGTAGTAGCTACCTCATTTTCTATTTGGGGATTTGCTAAGATTTATGACATAAGTATTAGTACGAAGGGTTTGTTAGCTTTTTCAGTAGTTGCTACTTTTATACTTTGGGCAATATATGGTATCGCAATTTGTTTTTCATCATTTATGAAGAGTAAAATAGCCACAGTGTTCAGTACGTTTTTTATAATTTTCGCTATGTATATTTTTTTTGCAATGACAGAAATGGTTGAGAAATTAAAAGATTACGATAAATTTTCAATTTTTTATTTATACAAACCACAAGAACTTCTCACTAACGCAGAGCTTAACTTGTCGCATATCGGTATATTGTTACTAATATTTGTTATAGGACTCGGTGCTTCAATTTTAATATTCAATAAACGTGATATATAACACGGTAATAAATAATAAAACCTACGGTCGTGAGTTTATTATTTTAACAAAGAGTGCATAATTGCTATTAAGAAAAATGCACAACCATATGGATTTGGTTTTTTATCTGCCATTATTTTTCCTATATTTATTATAGCAGCAATACAAATTATTCAAAAATTAATACAGGATTCCAATTACGTTTTTTGAGTTCTTGTTTAAGTTTTAGGTAATAATAATTTCGAGTATTTGCTAATAGTGCTTTTTGTGGTTCAAATGTAGTGATTTCTGGTTCAAGTTTTGAATAAACCAGAGGAGTTATATAGGGTAAATTTGCGACTATTATATCAGGTTTTTCGTTTATTTTATCCAAAAGATCACTTTGGATAAATTTTATTTGTATTTTGTGAAAACTGGCATTTTTTCGGGCTACTTTTAATGCTTTTTTGCATATATCTGATGCGATAATTTTAATAGGAAGGTTTATATTTTTTGCAATAGATATCGAGATACACCCAGAACCCGTTCCAACATCAAGAATAGTTGTAAGTGAGTTTTTATTAGTTGATAATTTTTTAATGGTTTTCAAAGCTCTATCTACTACTTGTTCGGTTTCAGGACGAGGTATTAACGTGTACTGATTTACATAAAAATTCAAATCATAGAATTCTTTTTTATGGATCAGGTAGGCTATAGGCCAGTGTTGTTTTCTTTTATCAATTAATTTTAAAAACTTATTATTTTGAATTGTGTTGAGATTTTGGTTTGGGTTTGCAAATAAATAACTTTTTTCTTTTTTTAATATCCACATTAAAAGAATTTCTGTATCAATATCAGGACTTGGGCTTTTTCTTAGTTCGCTATAACCAAATTTTCGGGCTTGATCAATCTTCACTCGAAAGTTTTTTCTGTTTTTCTACTTCAAGAAGATCAGATACTATTGGTTCCAAGTCACCATTAAGTATAGTTTGGATATTTTTCCATGATTTGTGTATTCGGTGATCCGTGATGCGATCTTGAGGGAAGTTATAGGTTCTTATTTTTTCGCTTCTGTCTCCACTACCAACTTGAGACCTTCTTGTTTCTCCTCTTTCTTTGTGTAATTTTTCTTGCTCTACTTCATACAGTTTAGCTCTTAGTATTTTCATAGCTTTTTCGCGATTCTTAAGTTGCGATCTTTCATCTTGGCAGTTTACTACGGTATTTGTGGGTATATGGGTTATACGTACAGCTGAATCAGATGTATTTACGCTTTGTCCACCGGCTCCCGAGGAGTGAAATACATCTATCCTTAAGTCGTTTGAATTGATCTGTATTTCCGTGTCTTCTGCTTCTGGTAGTACCGCTACAGTAGCTGCAGAGGTATGTAAGCGACCAGATTTTTCAGTTTTGGGTACTCGTTGAACCCTATGTACTCCACTTTCAAATTTTAAACTTTCATTAACATTGTCTCCTGATATATTCAAGCTAATTTCCTTAATACCTCCAACTGAAGATTTTGAAGAATTCATTATATCTACTTTCCAAGATTTTTTTTCAGAAAATTTTGTATACATTCTTAAAAGATCAGACGCAAACAACTCTGCTTCTTCTCCACCTGTTCCAGCTCTTATTTCCATTATTACATTTTTGTTGTCTTCTGGAGATTTTGGAATCAGTGTAGATTGTAATTTTTGATCCAATATTTTAATTTTCTCAGTTAGTATTGCGATTTCTTGATTAGCTAAATTTTCTAGTTCGGGATCATCTTTCAGTTCAATATTTTCTTGAAGTTTTTTTTGTGCATCTTTAAGCTCTTGAGCAATATTTAATATCTCACGTATTTCCGATGCTCTGTGATATAGTTTTCCAGATTGAGCTGGATCAGATTTGGAAATACTAGATTCTAGTGTTTTAAGCTCTTTTTTTATTTTTTCAATTTTCTCTTGCATAGTATGTATATTTTAACTAATTACTAAACAAAAAACTATCCAATAAAATGGATAGTTTTACATTTTTTATATTTATTTACTTTTTGTTGATTTGGTACGTTTTTCAAATTTCTCAAAACGCTCTTTAAATCTCTCAACTCTACCAGCAGTATCTATAACTTTTTTCTGTCCTGTGTAATATGGGTGACAAGCTGAACATATTTCAATTTCCATTTCGGCTTGAGTACTACTTACAGTAAAAGCATTACCACAACCACATTTTATTTTTGCGCCTGGGTAAATTTTTATTTCTTCTATTTTTTCAACTTTTTCGTTTGTTTCTGCTTTCTTCATAATATATTTCCTAATTACATTAATTTATTCTACATTAGTTCTTGAATAAAAACAAGTCTTGTGGTATATTTATTTTATATCAATATAGGTTCAATTTAATATTGAACTTAATCACACACATCACTGGATTTTATCAGACCTTGTTAAAAAACTGGTAAAAAATTAAAGGTGATGGAGGATAACCCCCGCTACGGGGAAGAAAGGAAATAAATGAAAGATAAATTACCATCTCTAGAAGAGCTTTTGGGAGCTGGTGTACACTTTGGTCACAAAAAGGAGCGATGGAATCCCAAAATGCAACAGTATATATATGGTATTCGAGATAATACATCTATAATAGATTTAGATAAAACTCGAGAGTATTTACAACTTGCGCTAGATTATGTTGGAAAATTGATAGCCGATAATAAGATAATATTGTTCGTAGGTACCAAAAAACAAGTTCAAGATTTGGTTGCTCAAGCCAAAGATTACAACCTACCTTATGTTAACAATCGTTGGCTCGGTGGTACCCTGACCAATTTCGAAACTATTAAGAAAAATCTACAGAAAATAAAGAAACTTGAAAAAGAAAAAGAACAAGGGGGCTGGAAAGAACTTACAAAACTTGAGCAAATAAAAAAATCAGAAGAATTGGATAAATTAATTAAAAAATTAGGTGGCATAAAAGACCTTGAAAGACTACCTGATGCATTATTTATTGTAGACACTAAGCAGGAAAAGGTCGCAATAAAAGAAGCAAGAAATTTAAATATTCCAATTGTAGCTTTGGTTGATAGTAATAGTAACCCAGAGGAAATAACTTATCCTATTCCTGCAAATGATGACGCCGTTAAATCATTACAGCTGATTTTGGGTACATTTTTTGATAAGATAAAAGAGGTGCAAATAAAGATTAAGAAAACAATAAAAAAAACAGATAAACAAGACGAGCCAAATAAGGAGAAAGTTAAAGATGAAAATTGATACTAAGGATGTAATTAAATTACGCAAAGAAACTAACATTCCAATATTGGAATGTAGACAAGCTCTAGAGGAAGCAAGTGGTGATTTTAATAAAGCCAAAGAAGTATTAAAAGAAAGAAGTAAAAAAATTGCAGCCAAAAAAGCAGGCAGAGCGTCTGATCAAGGTATTGTTGAAGCATACATTCATAATGATAATAAAATCGGAGTGTTAGTAGAGGTATCATCGGAAACTGATTTTGTAGCAAAAAATATTGAATTTAGAACGTTTGTTCATGACATCGCTATGCAAATAGCTGCAACAAACCCAAAAGATTTAAAACAACTCTTAGCTTCGGAATTCATAAAGAATTTAGATTTAAATATTGAAGAATATTTAAGAAGTCAGATTGCAAAAATAGGCGAAAATATTAAAATTAAACGATTCATACGTTACGAGATTGGAGAATAAAATGGTTTTTGATCAAATCAAAAATCTTCAAGCAAAAATGCAAGAAGTAACTGATTTTTTCCAAGCTGAGTTAAGAAAAGTTCGAACCGGTAGAGCGAATTCAGCGATAGTAGAGGACATTAAAGTATCTTATTACGGCCATCAATCTATCTTGAAAACTATAGCGTCGATCTCTGTACCAGATCCAAACTTAATAACCGTACAACCCTGGGATGCTGGAGCTATAAATGATATAGAAACTGCAATTTTTGATTCAGACTTGGGTTTGAGTGTGGTGAATGATGGTAAAATGATACGTTTGACAGTGCCACCAATGACTACGGAACGTAGAAACGATTTAAGTAAATTAATAGAAAAAACAGCAGAAGAAAATAAAATTAAATTACGGAATCTTAGAAGGGAAGTATGGGATAGAATTCAAACTGATCAGAAACAAGGAAAGATTCCTGAAGATGATAAATATACAGCTCAAAAAGAATTACAAGATTTAATTCAAAAATTTGAAGATATAATAAATCAAGAAATGACTAAAAAACAAAACGAAATTAAACAGATATAAATTATGGGTATATTTATATTTATACTAACTATAGCGTTTCTAATCTTAGTGCATGAGTTTGGTCATTTTTCTGTTGCTAGATTTTTTAAAGTAAAAGTAGAAGAATTTGCTATTGGTTTTCCCCCAAAAATATGGTCAAAAAAAGTTGGTGAAACACTATATTCATTAAACTTAATTCCTTTGGGTGGATTTGTTCGTTTGCATGGAGAAGATGGTAGGTATGCAAAAGAAAAAAATGCATATAGTTCAAAGACTTGGTGGCAAAAATCCCTGATAGGAGTAGCTGGCGTTTTTTCAAATTTTGTATTTGCTGCAATTATCTTAGCTATTGGTTATAATTTTGGATTACCTAGAATGGTCACAGACTATTCAAAGGTATCGGGAGTAAATACAGAAAATCAAATTGTAGTTGTTGAGGTAAACAAAGATTCATTAGCCGAACAAATCAAACTTAAGCCTGGTGATACAATTTTAAAAATATCATCAAAAGAAGACAAAAACAAGATATCCCAAAATCAGAAAAGTGAATTTAAAAATATTGATAATTTCAAAACAGATTTAGCAAAATTTAAAAATCAAGAAGTTAGCATAGTTATTAAAAGAAAAGGTGATCTAGAGTTATTAACGGCAAATTTTCCAGATAAAGATAAGGATATATTAGGTGTATATGTAGTAGAGAATTCTATATATAGATTTGGTTTTTTCAAGTCTATATGGATAGGGTTACTTGAAACAGCGAAACTAATAGGCTTTATCGCTGTATCGTTGTTTGTGATTATTAAAAGCTTAATAACAAGTGGACAAGTGTCTGATTCTGTAGCCGGCCCAGTAGGAATATATTATTTGGCTGGTGGGGTAAGTAAGCTTGGAATTTCATATATTTTACAGTTTGTTGGCTTTATTTCAATCAACTTGGGTATTGTAAACTTACTTCCTTTTCCTGCGCTTGATGGTGGTAGGATTGTATTCAATGTAATCGAAGGTATAAGACGCAAGCCTTTAGATCCAAAAATCGAGAATACTATCCACACTATTGGTTTTATTGTAATAATTATACTCGTTATTCTTGTTTTATATAGAGATATTTTACGAATTTCTTACTATAAATCAATCTTTTAATTATATATGAAAATTTCAAATAATTTTTTTTCAACAGAAAAAGCTAGTCATGTTTCCAAAAATGACACTACAAGTCTTTTGGAAAGGGGTGGCTTTATCGTTAAGAACGCTGCTGGTTTTTACACATTATTACCTTTAGGTTTTCGAATAATTCAAAAAATTAAATCAATAATTCGAGAAGAACTTTCTAATGTTGGTGTTCAGGAGATTGCTATGCCAGTACTTCAACCAGCGCGTGTTTGGAAAGAAAGCGGAAGGTGGAAAGAAGTAGGTGAGGAGCTTTGGAAAGTAAAAAATAAATCCTTTGAAGACTTTGTGTTGTCTATGAGCGGAGAAGAATTAATATTGGATACATTAAAAAATAAATTAAAGTCATACAGAGACTTACCAGTTATATTGAATCAAATTCAGACTAAGATTCGTGACGAAGCAAGACCTAGAGCAGGTTTGATTCGTCTTCGAGAATTTATTATGCAAGATGCATATTCTTTTGATAGAAATAAGGCAGATATGCAAATTAGTTATGAAAAAATATATAAAGCATATAAAAAGATCTTTAATAGACTTGAATTACCTTTGTTGATAATTAAGGCTGATTCTGGGGCTATGGGCGGAGAAACTTCACATGAATTTATTGTAGAAAATGATACTGGCGAAGACAAGATTGTTAAATGTAGTAAGTGTGATTATGCAGCAAATCAGGATTTTGCAGATATTTCAGTTGGAATATCTGATAGTTTACAAAGGAAAAAATTAAAAATTGAACAGATACATACTCCAAATATGAAATCAGCTTTAGAGCTTGCCGAATTTTTACAAATCGATCCTGGTCAAGTTATAAAAACTATGGTTTATGTAGCTGATAAAAAAATGCTACTAGTGATGACTAGGGGTGATTTGGATATTAATCTTATTAAATTACAGAATTTATTGGGCGTAGAAGATATTCGACCTGCTAAGCTAGAGGAGGTTGATAAAGCTGGGCTTGTAGCTGGTTTTATATCCCCTTATAAATTAACCAAAAAGATTCGAGCTATAGCTGATCAAAGCTTAAAATTTGGAAACAGTTTCGTTACTGGTGCAAATAAACGAGATCATCATATTCGTGGTATAAGTATGCAAGATATTCAAGTAGATGAATGGGCCGACCTAACACTAGCTAGAAATGGAGATCCTTGCCCAGTTTGTGGATCAAAATTAAAAATGACCACTGCAATAGAACTTGGTCATATCTTTCAACTGGGTACTAAATATAGTAAGAGTCAAAAAATAAATTATATTAACGAAAAAGGCAAAGAAATGCCAATATACATGGGTTCGTATGGTATTGGTTTAGAAAGACAGATGGGTACAATAGCTGAATTATACAAAGATAGCGATGGAGTAATTTGGCCTAAAAGTGTAGCACCGTATAATTTATACTTGTTAAATGTAGGTGAAGATCAAAAAATTTATGATATTGCGGATGATATTTATAATAAATATTCAAAGAAATACGATATCATCTTTGACGATAGATCAGTATCCGCTGGTCAAAAATTTGTGGACGCAGATTTGATCGGAATTCCATACCGTATTACTGTGAGTAAAAGAACTTTGGCAAAATCTAGTGTTGAAATCAAAGATCGAAAAACAAAAGAAGTTGAAATGGTAAGAATTGATAAATTATCTGAGAAATTAGTAAGTTTGATGGAATGATGTTGGATTATTTCGACATACTAAAAACTAGTAAAATAAGAAATATTCCCCAGCAAGCTGGGGTATATTTCTTTTACAATTCAAATAATAAAATTATATATATCGGTAAGGCAAAGAATTTAAAAAAAAGAATACATTCATACTTTCAAAAAAATTTAGACTCAACCAAAACCAAAATCCTAGTTAATCAAATTCATAAATTAAAATTTAAAACATGCAATTCAGAAATTGAAGCACTTATACTTGAATCGCTGGAAATAAAAAAATATCTTCCAAAATACAACATAAAACAAAAAGACGATAAGACCTATTCATATATTAGTATTGTAGAGCAACAAAATAATAGAAAATCAGACATCTCATATATAGAGATAACCCGTGATTTAAAGATAGGTAAAAATAAATATTTTGGACCATTTACAAATAGTACAGATTTAAAACAAATACTTAAGTTTATTCGTAAAATTATTCCATATTGTACTAATAAGAAATTTTTTCAAAGAACATGTTTCGGTTATCACTTGAATTTGTGTCCAGGTATATGCAATCAACAAATTTCCAATACAGAATATAAGAAAAACATAAAAGCATTGGAATGGTTTTTTTCTGGAAAAACTTCAAAAGTAAAGATTTGGTTGAAAAAACGCATGTTGGAATTATCTGAAAAAAAGGACTTTGAACAAGCAGGTCAAATTCGAGACCGAATTAAATTAATAGATAATTTACATAAATTTTCACTTTCAAAGATAAAACATTTTACAAAAAACAAGGATGCCACTCAGGAACTATATGAAATTTTAAGTATTCGATCAGACAACTCTCGACTTGAAGCATATGATATATCGAATATATCTGGTAAGTTTGCTACAGGTTCGATGGTAGTATTTGAAAACGGGAAGCCAAATAAATCACAATACCGAAAATTTCGAATAAAATGTGAAGGTATAGATGACTACAAGATGATGCAAGAACTTTTAAGAAGGAGATTTGCTCATCTTGATTGGAAATTTCCAAGTTTAATTGTTTTGGATGGTGGTAAGGGACATCTTATTGTTGGTTTACAGGTTTTAAGGGATTTACATTTGAAGATTCCGATATCTGCTTTAGCAAAAAAATTTGAAGTTTTATATCTACCAAACCAAAAATATCCTATATATTTTCCAAAAAACTCCCAAAGCAAGTTTCTTTTACAAAACATACGTGATGAAGCTCATAGGTTTGCTAAAAGTTATCATACAAAATTAAGACACAAAAATTATTTTGAATAAAAAAGAGGCGGAGATTCGCCTCGAGATATTTTCATAAGGAAACTTAAGATTCAAGTCCCAAAGGGCCTGAGATTAATTTGTTTTGTGAGTGTACTGGTTCTGATGAAACTACTACTGTATACCCCCACGTATTTCTTGGTAATTCTTTCCACGCGCCTATGGTTTTTATTGTACCCGTAGGTCCAAATAATTCTGATTTTGATCCAATTTTCTGAACCAAAATATTTGATGTAAAAGGTGACGGCCCACACAGTAATAGTGTGTGGTCACTATCCAATAGATTTTCTTCAATCGCTTTGATGATATTATTGATAACGTCTAATTCATCAAGTTCGTCTTTTACATCGCCTAAATTGATTTTCACTGCAATAGTTCCACGTAATCGTGGGGGTCGGTGAAATTCAACTGTAGTTTTTTTCACATCTCTCTCCTTGGCAAGATTGATTTAATGTACAGATTAAAATATTCTATCAGAAATTTACCAAATAGTCAATATTTGGATCAGTACTACTCAGTAGCTAAATTTTTTATTATTTGATACATTAATAAGAGCTATGGACCACATGCTCCAATTAATTAATGATACGAATTTTGATACCGAAGTACTAGCAACTCCTGGTTTATTTATATTAAAATTATGTAAAGGTAGGCAGTGTGACCCACATTCTTTCGATAAGATAGAAGATGAATTAGCAGATGAATATCAGGGAGATGTAAGATTCGGACTTCTCGATATAGAAGAAAATCAATATACTGCGCATAGGTTATACCTCAACCAAAATGATGTTTATATATTCTTTAAAAACAATCAAGAAATAGCACGAACTGGCTTGATAAAAAAAGATCAACTAAAAAAAATAATTCACGAAAATTTTAGATATTAATTAATATAAAAAATTATGAAAAACTTGATTATAGCAAATTGGAAAATGAACCTTGACATTAGGCAGTCAGTGGATACTGCTTTGGATATTGCTAAACAATTAAAAGAGTATTTAGAAAAGAACGATTTAGTTGTTTGTCCAAGTTATTTAGCTATTCCGGAAGTAGCTACAGCATTAGAAAATTCAGCAATTGAAGTAGGAGCTCAGAATTGTTCATGGGAAGAAGAAGGCGCTTTGACTGGAGAAGTTTCCCCACAAGTTATAAAAAAATACTGTGAATATATTATTTTGGGTCATTCCGAGAGAAGGATGTATTTACATGAAACTAGCGATATGATTGCAAGGAAAATTGATATAGTTACTAATTTAGGTATAAAACCAATAGTATGTATTGGTGAAACCAACGAAGAACACGACAGGGGTGATATTTCGAGGATAATATACGAAGTTCAAAAAGCTTTTTCTTTAGTGGAGAAAGATATTGCCCACGAAGTTGTTGTTGCTTATGAACCAATTTGGGCAATTGGTACTTCTGTAAAAAATACTAATGAAAAAGTAACTTGCAATTATGCGGGTGGAATAGCACGGAAAATTAAAGATGAAATATCTAACATATATGACAAAAATATAGCAGACAAAATTAGAATTATATATGGTGGAAGTGTGAATTCAAAAAACATCGAACATCTTCATTGTCAACCTGATATTCAGGGCTATCTAATTGGCGGTGCTAGCCTGGATGCATTTGAGATGAAAAAGATATTTGAAAGTATATCATAATATTCTTAAGGAGGGATTTATGACAAAAATCGCGATAAACGGTTTTGGAAGAATAGGACGACAATTTTTACGAATTGCTCTTGAAAGAAATAAGCATGAGGATATAGTTGCAGTTAATGATTTAACTTCTGCAGATAATCTCGCATATTTATTGAAATATGATACATCTTATGGAACTCTATCAAACGATATATCTGGTGAAGCCTTACAGGAACGAGACTTCAAGGGCAGGATACATATAGACGACTATGAAATAAAGGTATTGGCTGAACCAGACCCATCAAAGCTACCATGGAAAGAATTGGGGGTGGATATTGTTATTGAGTCTACTGGGTATTTCACTAAAGCCGAAGACGCACAAAAACATCTTGATGCTGGCGCAAAAAAAGTAATTATTACCGCACCTAGTAAATCTGAAGATATAAAAACTATTGTGCTAGGCGTGAACCAAGAATTAATTGAAAAAGATGACGAGATCTTATCTATGGCATCATGTACTACGAATTCTTTGGCTCCAGTAATGGCAGTTTTAGATGAATCTTTTGGAATACAAAAAGCTATCATGAGTACAATCCATGGTTATACTGCAGATCAAAACATTCAAGACGGTTCCCATAAAAAAGACTTTAGACGTGGAAGAGCAGCAGCTCAAAATATAGTACCTACTTCAACAGGAGCAGCAAAAGCAACTTGCAAAATCTTACCTAGTTTAAGCGGAAAATTTGACGGTATCGCTGTACGCGTTCCTGTGTTACTAGGTTCTATGTCAGATATAACAACTTTATTAAAAAAATCAGTTACAGCTGATGAAGTAAATAATTCTTTTCTCGAGGCAGAAAAAAAAGACAGATATAAGGGAATTTTACTAACATCAAGTGACCCAATAGTGTCTTCAGATAATATTCAAAATCCAGCATCAACTATTATTGACTTAGAATTTACACGAGTTGTTGACGAAAATTTAGTTAAAGTTATAGCTTGGTATGATAATGAATGGGGATATTCAAATAGACTCATGGATCTATGTGAAGAGATAAAATAATATGTCACGAGCAAAAAGATTTTCTTATATTTATGGTGTGGTAATTATAGGTTTTTTTGCAATTATATTAATTGCAGTCTATGCATATTTTTGGGAATTACCAAAAATAAACTTAGAACCATACAACCTTAAGGCTACATCGATAATTTCAAAAATTAGACCAGATACTGATATAGTTAATTTTGATGACGAGCTTGTTTTGTATAGTTTGAGAGGCCAAACTGCTATGGGGCAGGTTGTGCTTAGGGTAAATAAAGATATCGATAGAGCCGAAATAAAAATAGATAGTTTGAAAAGTAAATCAGAGGATACTAATATTGATTCAAAAGATATTCGGATTGGACTCGAAGGATTCGTTAAAACTAGCTATAAAAGCGATCCAGCTGCTGACAGTATTGGTTACTATCCAGATCCAGTGGTTTTTGACCCAGAGCCTTTTAAGCTCAAGCAAGATAAAAATCAACCCCTAGTTATACGGATTGAAACTATTCGTAGTATTAAAAGCGGAATTTATCAGGGTACTATAGGTGCTTATTTTAATGATATTTTAGAGAAATCAATTGATATCAAGCTATATATTTTTGACAAAAGATTTCCAATTAAACGAGAGTTACATACCTTGGTTGGTGTGGATAAATTATCTATTCGAAAATATTACACTATCGAAGATGAAAAATCCTTATTAAACAATTTAGTATTGGACGGATTGAGTCATGGATTAAATATATATGGCACTGATTTAGAAAGACCACTTGGGATAAATGAAGCAGATAAGGAAGATTTGGACTTTAGCCAATCTGACGAATATATTAGTGAGTGGAGGCAGGCTGGATTAAATTCTATTTTTGTACCTGGTGACGATGTATTTTACATTGAAACTTATGGGGAAGAGAAGTTCTTTGAGTATTTAAAACAGATATCAGATCACTATAAGGACAAGGGCTGGTTAGATGATTCTTATGTATACCCTATTTCAGATCCAGAAACTAAAGACAACTACAAAAGGATTAAAAGCCTTTTTATTGACATAAAAGACCAAGTACCAAATTTACCCATATTATTAACTGAACAAGTTACACCAGATAAAAAAAATTGGCCTGACTTGTCTGGTTTGGTTGATATTTGGATACCACACGGAGAAAAATACTACGAAGATTATGATGCGATGAAAAAAGCAAGAGAAACAGATGATTTGATTGGTTTTTATACTCCAGGAAGATATGCTGGCTTTAAGGGTTATAGCGACATATCTACACCAAGTCATAGTATAGACCGTGCTTTTAATGATTTGGTTTTTGCAGGACTTGAGGCTTACAAAAATTCTGATTCATATAATTTGATGTGGAATAGCACTTGGTGGTCTGAGGCTAATCCTTGGCAAGATTCACAAACTTGGAAACCTGGAAAACAAACAGATAACACAACCCTTGCTGGCAATGGTACTGGTTATCTGTATTATCCAGCTACAGAAATATCTCAATTTATGCCTAGACAGAAAAATAATTCACAGAAATTTATACCAAGCCTGAGACTATTGGCGTTTGAACAAGGCTTGAATTTATATGAAGTTGCAAAGATTGTCAAGTTTAAGAAAAATATAATTCCTGATCTTACTGAGGTTTCAGCAAGTACGGTAAATATTGAATATCAAAATTTTGTAACTAGATTATTTAGTAATTTTAAGATAGACAATAAGAAAGCAGAATTACCTGACTATAAGTCAAAATGGCGATTTAACTTCCAATCTATATTACCAAAATGGTAACATAGTATATTAATCATATATATGTTTTTAGAAAAAGATATAAATAATAAAAAAATACTTTTAGCTTTAGACTTGAATGAGATACCCACTAGGTCTAGTTTTCGTATTCAGTCTTCACTTTTGAGTATTCAGAAATTATTAGATTTCAAACCCAAACAGTTGGTGCTGCTAAGTCATTTTGGTAGACCAAAAGGAATAGATCCGGACTACTCTCTGGAAGAGCACGTTAGGGTATTGTCGGGTCTTATAGGTCGCAATGTTCAGTTTATTTCTGGAACTGAAGAAAATGGTTTTGATGAAATTGGCGAGGATACTGGAGTGTTTTTATATGAAAATTTACGATTTTTTGATTGGAATAAATTAGAAATTGCAAATAAATTATCAAAAAGTTTTGATTTTATGGTTTATGACTCATTTGGTCTTGTGCATCGAGACAAACCCTATACAACTGAATTAGTTCAAGCTTTTGAAAAAAATCGAGTTTCTACTGGTCTACTAATGGATAAAGAAATCCAAATGCTAGACAAATATTTAAAAAATAAATCACCAAAAATTTTGATACTTGGTGGCAAAAAAATCGGCGATAAATTACCGTTGCTCGATGTATTGATTAATAAAGTTGAAAAGGTTTTAATAGTTGGGGCTATAGCAAATGTTTTTTATAAATCTTTAGGTATTGAAATTGGTAATTCTTATGTAAATCTCGAAGGGATTGGGGGTAATAATATTTCTTGGAGTAAAATTAAAGAATACAATAATTCAGGGAAAATCAATTTACCTAGAAAAGTGATTTTAAAAGATCAGACCAAAGTCGATCTTTTTAATAATAAAAATAATATATCGGAAAACGCAAATATTGTAGATATTGATCCAGAAAGTTATAAAGAAATAAATTTTTCAAATCACGCATTATTTTGGAACGGTAATGCGGGAATTACCGAAGATGGTTTTGAAGATGGTACACTTGAAATTGCAAAAAAAATTATTAAAAGTAAATTTTCAGTAGCTGCGGGTGGAGATACGGCTAAGTGGCTACAAGGTAATTTGGAATTAGCTAAAGAATTTAATCATATTTCTACTGGTGGAGGTGCAGCCTTAGAGTACATAGTAAAATCTGGCGATCTTCCAATTTTCAAAGTTCTAAAATAAAATCTAGTTAAGCGTTCTTGAACAAATTTATAAGATATGTTAAGATTTTAATACTATGAAACACAAACTAGAAAAATTACCAAAAAGTCGTGTCAAAATCGAAGTTACTTTAGATAGTGCTGAATTTCAAAAATATATGGATGAAGCTTTTAAGCATCTTTCTTCTGGAGTAGAGATTGAAGGTTTCCGTTCAGGAAAAGCACCAAGAGCAATACTTGAGAAGAAGATTGGACGTGACAGAATATTTTCTCATGCTTTAGAGCATGCCGTTCCACATTCTTTGGCTGAAGTAGCTAGGATAGAAAAAATTCAACCAGTAGCTGAACCAAAAGTAGCTATGAAAAAATTTCCAATGGAAGATAAGCTTGGCGAAGATTTGATTTTTGACGCAGAGTTCGATATTTTAGAAGAACTTAAGTTACCAGATTGGACGAAGCTCGAAATTAAAGAAGAAAAACCTGAAAAAGTTCAAACAAAAGAAATTGATGAAGTTCTGAAAAATATACAACAGTCGAGAGCAAAATACAATAAGGTTCAAAGGGACTTAAAAAATGGAGATAGGGCTGAGATAGATTTCGAAGGTACAGTAGATAATGTAAAAGTAGATCAGCTTACTAGTAAAAACCATCCATTTGTTTTGGGTAATGGATATTTTTTACCTGATTTTGAAAAAAATATTATTGGAATGAAGGTTGGGCAAGAAAAGAAATTTAAAATTAGTATTCCAGAAGATGTAAAGGATCAATTTATAGCTGGTAAAGAAGTGGAGTTTAAAGTAAAAGTAAATATTATTGAAGAAGTTATTTTACCAATTCTTGATGATAAATTCGCTAAAGAGTTTGGAAAAGTTAAAGATTTAAAACAAATGAAAGCTGAAATTGAAAAATCAGTAGAAAATCGTAAAAAATCTCAAAGTCAACAAAAAACTCAAAACAACATTTTGAAAAGCATAGCTAACAAAACAGAGATAGGTGTTCCGGACACTTTGATTGAAAAAGAGCTAGATAGGATGATCAATCAAATTCGAGAAGATATTGAAATGCGAGGACTTACATTTGGCGATTATTTAAATAGTCTAAATAAGACAGAACAAGATTTACGAAAGGATATGCGTGAACAATCAGAACAATCAGTAAAAACTGCACTTATAATTAACGAAATTGCCCGAGTTGAAAATATCCAAGTCAGTGAAAAAGAAATCGAAGATGAAATCAATAGATATGAGCAAACAGGTCAAAAGATTGAGAGAAATCAAGAAGTAGATAAATATATGCAAAATGTAGTATCGCACCGAAAAACTATTGAACTTATGACAAAAACTTTAATAAAATAAAAATGTTATGGATAAAGAAATAAGAAATCAAATATTAATACCAACAGTAATAGAGAAGTCACAATTTGGTGAGAGAGTATATGATATTTACTCTCGTCTCTTAAAGGATAGAATTATTTTTGTACAAGGACCAGTTGATGATCATAGTGCAAATTTAATAATGGCTCAATTATTATTTTTGGAAAGCGAAGATACAGAAAAAGATATTCACTTATATATAAATACACCGGGTGGTTCAGTCACAGCGGGAATGGCTGTTCACGATACTATGCAGTATATTAAACCAGACGTATCAACGATAGCGGTTGGAATGGCGGCCAGCCTTGGGGCATTTCTTCTTGCTGCTGGTAAAAAGGGCAAGAGGTTTGCTCTACCAAACACTAAAATTTTGGTTCATCAAGTTCTAGGTGGGGTTGAAGGTCAGGCTACAGACATAGAGATTCATGCAAAAGAGATTTTGAGAACAAAGAAAGTTATGAATGAGCTATTGTCAAAATATACTGGCAATAATTTGACTAAAATCGAAAAAGATACTGATCGTGATAAATTTATGACAGCTATTGAAGCTCATAAATACGGTGTTATTGATAAAGTTATAAAATAACATAGAACGTTAAGAGATTATTTATACAATCTATTGACAATGTGTGTGTAATAAAATATAATTAATTTGTGACAGTTTAAAAGTATGTCAAGATCTATCAATTGCTTGACATATTTTATACTGCTTATTTGGTATTTTAACAACTACTAATTGGTAAGAACCCAAGTCAATTAAAATTGAAAATTTTACTTTTTTGAGAGTTTGATCCTAGCTCAGAGCGAATGCTAGGGGGATGCTTAACACATGCAAGTCAAACGGCCTTTTAGGCAGTGGCGCACGGGTGAGTAACACGTTGGTAACCTACCTCTTGCTCGGGAATAACCTCGCGAAAGCGTGATTAATACCCGATAGTATTTTAAGGTGAAATTCCTTAAAATTAAAGTTTTTCGGCAAGAGAAGGGCCTGCGTTCCATCAGCTAGTTGGTAAGGTAATGGCTTACCAAGGCTATGACGGATAGCTGGTTTGAGAGGATGACCAGCCACAATGGGACTGAAACACGGCCCATACTCCTACGGGAGGCAGCAGTGAGGAATATTCCGCAATGGGCGAAAGCCTGACGGAGCAATCCCCCATAAACGAAGAAGCCCTTCGGGGTGTAAAGTTTAGTAATTAGGGAAGAAATCTTGACCGTACCTAATGAACAGTCACGGCTAACTACGTGCCAGCAGCCGCGGTAATACGTAGGTGGCAAGCATTGCTCGGATTTATTGGGCGTAAAGCGCGTGTAGGTGTCTTGACAAGTCTCTTGTTAAATCTCCCTGCTCAACGGGGAAAATGTAAGAGATACTATCAGGATTTGAGGAAGGTAGAGGCGAGTGGAACTTGTGGAGTAGGAGTGAAATCCGTTGATATCACAAGGAACACCGATGGCGAAGGCAACTCGCTGGGCCTTTCCTGACACTAAGACGCGAAAGCGTGGGTAGCGAATGGGATTAGATACCCCAGTAGTCCACGCCGTAAACTATGCAGACTAGTTATCGAAGAGCATCGACCCTCTCGGTAGCGAAGCTAACGCGTTAAGTCTGCCGCCTGGGTAGTACGATCGCAAGATTAAAACTCAAAGGAATTGACGGGGACCCGCACAAGTGGTGGAGCATGTGGTTTAATTCGACGATAAGCGAGGAACCTTACCGAGACTTGACATCTTCCGCTAGTCACAGAGATGTGATGTTCTCTTTTAGAGACGGAATGACAGGTGCTGCACGGCTGTCGTCAGCTCGTATCGTGAGATGTACCCTTAAGTGGGATAACGAGCGCAACCCCTATGTAGTGTTGTATTTTTCACTACAGACTGCCTCTGTTAAGGAGGAGGAAGGTGGGGACGACGTCAAGTCAGCGTGGCTTTTACGTCTCGGGCTACACACGTGCTACAATGGCCGGTACAAAGGGTTGCTAAACCGCGAGGTGGAGCTAATCCCATCAAAACCGGTCTAAGTTCGGATTGAAGGCTGCAACTCGCCTTCATGAAGTTGGAATCACTAGTAACCGCAAATCAGCCTCGTTGTGGTGAATACGTTCTCGGGTCTTGTACACACCGCCCGTCAAACCACGAAAGCTGGTAATACCCGAAGATCCTCATTTGAGGAGACACGGTAGGACCAGTGATCAGGGTTAAGTCGTAACAAGGTATCCGTAGCGGAAGCTGCGGATGGATCACCTCCTTTCTAAGGATTTTGATGATTTTTAAATCATCTAATCCAGGTTGATTCTCAGCATTTATGTTGAGATGGTGGCTTGTGGTTTTTACCAGTTAATAGTTGTTAAATTGAAAATACACCTGAATATAGGTGTATTTTTATTGAAAAAACTCGAATTTTTGTTATAATGTTCTGTGTTGGGCATATAGCTCAGTTGGTTAGAGCGCGTCACTGATAATGACGAGGTCCCTGGTTCAAATCCAGGTATGCCCACCATTACCCTTTACGGGTAATTTTTTATATAATAGAATAGTAATAATATAAAAATATTTATGCTTGGAAGTACTCATATAATTATTGGAGCAACTATTTTACAAGCTAGTGGAAATTACCCGCTCGGTCTATCTTTGGCTTTTCTGAGTCATTTTATTATTGACGCTATTCCACACTCAGACTTTGAAGTACCAGAAAAAGGTAATCCCAAAACTTATCAATATGTTTTAGCTTCTATTGATAATTTTCTTGCTATCGCAGTATTAGTATATCTTGGCTATATGTCTTTGGAGTTAGATCTGTCTTTGCTTTTATGGGGTGGTTTTCTTGGTTTGGTTGTTGATTTGTGGTTGCATGTACCTTTGTGGAAGAATTGGACCAGAAAAATTTTACCTTGGTTTTATCAATTTCATTTTAATATTCAAAATTGGTGTAAAGAACCAAATAAGTTTATTGGTTATGGCACTAATTTAATTTTAATCATTGGAGGGATATGGTATTTATTTTTAAGTTCATAATTTTTTTAGGAGCTACAGCACTTGGAATATATTTTATTGCTAATCGTGAAAAAATGGTTCGATTAGTTGGTAAAAATGAATATGCAGAAAAGGTAACTAGAGCCGGTAGCTATACTATGTGGGTTCTGATAGGGACAATTTTAATTTTTTTATCATTTTTGAATTTATTGGGAAAGTTAGATTGGTTATATATTTGGTAAAATGCTATATTTAAATAAATGAAGGTATTGGATTCACAACCAGTTTTTGTGAGATTTTGGCTTTGGTATTATGGGGAGGCGTTATTAACTATTTGGCAGATTATAACAAGTTATAGTTTGAGCGTAATAGATACTTTTTCACTACCAACACTTGTCACTACCTTATTTGATCCTTGGAAAAGAGATGTAGTTGGTGGTAAAAATCTACCTTTAAATATGCGAATTCAGATGTTTTTCTGGAATCAATCTTCAAGACTCATTGGATTTTTTGTTCGATCTTTAATTCTTATTATTGGTTCTATATTTTTAGTACTTGCTTTTATTGTTGGATTTTTTGGATTAGCTTTTTGGATAATTTTTCCAGTCGGGATAATATATTTAATTTGGTATAGTTTTTATTTATTAACCTTATGATTCAAAACTTTATATTTAATGACAAACAATCGGTAATATTTCAACGAGCTTGGTCTGGTAGAGCTTTCGATACAAAGATATTTGGTTTTTTCGAAATAATTTCAAAATTATTCTTAGTAACAAGTGCTATTTTTGCAGTATTGGGTTTTATATTAAGGTTTACGGGTTGGTATGAAGTAAGTGCTATATTTTTATCTTTAGGAATCTGGGTATTCATAATTACTTTCGTATATTTAACCCTGCGTTGGTTTTTCTATACTGACTTTAAACATCCGCCGATGCTTGTGAAATTTAATCAAAATTTGATAAATACTTCAGGTATGAATTTTGCGGATTTTCTTTCATATCGAGGCGCAAAAGCAATTCTATATGCTAAGGCAGTAAGCAAGGGGAGTAAAGTCACTGCTAGGGAGATTATACTTGGTACGTTAAATGATTCTAGGGTGAATTTTATGCTCGCTCGTTTGGGTTTGGGGATTGATAAAGTTAGTCAATCTTTGTCTCAAAATTCTGAAGATAACTTTCAGGTTACTATGGAGTTAGCATTTAACATGGCGGTTAAACAGGGACATACCCGGATTAAAGTTACTGATCTTTTTGCAGCAGCAAGTTTAATATTCGAGCCTTTGAACGAACTTATTTTGAATTCAGGTTTACGTGATCAAGATATAATGAATTTAGTGTATTGGGAGAATTCATTAGAAATTCATGAGAAAACTAAAAGAGAATTTTATAAACCAGAAAATAGGATTCGTACCACAAGGGGAGTTGGTTATGACTGGGCTGCTGGCTGGACTCCTGTACTAGATAGATATTCTAGTGATATTACTGACCAAGTATCCTTCCAACACTCTCTTCATATTATTGGCAAAAAAAATTATATTGATTTATTACAGCAAGGTTTGGCACGTAGTATGGAGGCAAACGTACTCTTAGTAGGCCCTCCAGGTATAGGTAAGAAAACTATGATTTTGGGTTTGGCGCAACTTATCATTCATAAGAAGTCACTACCCGTTTTAAATAATAAACGCATTAAAGAGTTAAATGTTTCAGCATTGATTTCTGGGTCTAGTAATGTGCGCGAAGTAGAAGAAAGAGTGCTTGCTGTATTTAATGAAGTTATAAATGCAGGAAATATTATCCTATACATAGATAATATTCAAGATATATTTCGAATGGACGAATCAGCAGGTACGGTAGATGTTTCAGAGGTTATTGGACCTTATCTTGCCTCACCTAAATTTCAAGTAATTGGTGCAACAACCCAAGAAGAGTATAGGAGTTATATTTTGCCCAAACGTGAAATAAATGAAAACTTTTCTCAAATTACCGTGAAAGAGCCAGAAGACAATGATTTGATAAGAATTATTGAAGAGGTCGTGCCGTATCTAGAGTATCGAAATCCAGCAATTATTACTTATAGAGCTATAAAAGAAGCTATAGATTTGACTCGAAAGTTTCAACCTAATCAAGCTTTTCCAGAAAAAGCAATTACTTTGCTTGACGAGGGTCTCACAGATGCTGTTGTAAATAAAAAACAGAAATATCTTACACCAGAGATATTACAAGAGTTGGTAACCAAAAAAACTTCAATCCCCGTAGCTAAAGCTACTAAAGAAGAAAAACAAACCTTGCTTGATTTAGAAAAAACCTTACATCTTAGGGTTGTTGGTCAAAACGAAGCTATTTCGGTGATAGCTGATGCAATGAGGCGAGCTAGAGCAGGGCTTCATTCTAGCAAAAGACCTATTGGTAGTTTTTTATTTCTTGGACCAACCGGAGTTGGTAAAACCGAGACATGTAAAGCAATGGCAGAAGCTTATTTTGGGAATGAAAAATTAATGGTTCGTATTGATATGAGTGAATATAGAGACATGGGATCAATTAATCGACTCATTGGTGATCCATATGATCCAAAGTCAGGTGGATCGCTTACAACCGCAATTCGAGAAAATCCATTTAGTTTGATTTTATTAGATGAAATTGAGAAAGCTCATCCAGATATCTTGAATTTATTTTTACAAGTATTTGAAGACGGCCGACTTACTGATACCGGTGGTAAAACTACAGATTTTACCAACTCAATGATTATCGGAACTAGTAATGCCGGAGCGGAAGTAATAAGGCAAGAAGTTCAAAAAGGTACAAATATGCAGGATTTCAAAAAAGACTTGATGGAAGTATTGCAAAGAGATGGAATATTTAAACCAGAGTTTTTGAATCGTTTTGATGCAGTTGTAGTATTTAAGCCATTACTTAAAGAGGAGTTAGTTAAAGTTGCAGATTTTATGCTTAAAGGACTTGCTATAACTCTTGAGGCCAAGAGAATTAAATTACAATATAGCCCAGAAGTTTTAGAAAAATTGGTAGATCTCGGATATAATCCAGAATATGGAGCAAGACCAATGCGTAGATTGATTCAAGAAAAAATTGAAAATATAATAGCCCGAGCAATGCTTGAAGAAAACTTAAAAGAAGGTTCAACATTTACTTTGAAGCCTGAAGATATTAGTTCTTGAAAAAAGTAGCAATTTTTGTTATAATTTTGAAATTGGGCCCATAGCTCAGCTGGTAGAGCGCCACATTTGCACTGTGGAGGTCAGGAGTTCGATCCTCCTTGGGTCCACCAACACTCTATTGGGTGTTTTTGATTTTATATGAGTTGAATTCTTGTTAAATAAATATTATAATAATTATTCAGAGATTATTTGTTCATTACAAAACAAAAAAGGAGGCATGATAATGCCGAACGCACTTTTGGTTTATCCGGAAGTTCCTCTAAGTTATTGGGGAATGCAAGGTGTAATAGATTTTCTTGGCAAAAAATCAACTATGCCTCCACTGGGCTTATTGACAATTGCTGGGTTGTTTCCAGAAGAATATGGGTTGAGGTTGGTTGATATGGATGTTCGACCATTAACTCAGGAGGATCTTGAATGGGCTGACGTAGTATTTACTTCTTCCATGATAGTTCAGCAAGACTCATTAAGAGAAGTAATTGACCGATGTAACAAACTGGACGTTCCGATTGTTGCTGGTGGTCCATACCCAACTTTTTCTCATGATGAAATTAAAGGAATAAATTATTTCATCTTGGGCGAATGTGAAGAAATATTCTTAAACTTTTTAGAAGTAGAAAGTAAAAGAGGTTTTCGGGGTAATGGAATTTATGGAAGTATAGACGCAAGACCAAACATTAACAAAACTCCACTCCCAAGGTTTGATTTGATCAATTTTGATGATTACGACTCTATGCCTTTGCAGTGGTGCAGGGGTTGTCATCATGATTGCGAATTTTGTCTAATTGGTGAGTTGAATGGTCGTAAATATCGCACTAAATGCATCGAGCGAATGCTTGCTGAATTCCAGCATCTTTATGATCTTGGTTGGAGAGGACCAGTGTTTATCGTAGATGATAATTTCATTGGTCATAAGCGTAAGGTTATGCATTTTTTGTATGCTTTGTCTTATTGGCAAAAAAAGAATAGGTATCCATTTAGCTTATATACTGAAGCTAGCACAAAACTTGCTGATTCTGACGATTTGATGGCTCTTATGGTTGACGCTGGTTTTTTTATGGTTTTTCTTGGTATAGAGACCCCTAACCAGGCAGCTTTGGAGAGGATTGGAAAATACCAAAATGTAAGACAAGAAGATCCGGATTTTCTTTTGAGAGCTATATGGAAAATTCAAAGAGCGGGCTTGGTGGTAAGTGCTGGATTTATTCTAGGGCTTGATTCTGACACAGAAGAAATCTTTGATTCACTTATAAGCTTTATTCAAAAGTCAGGAATTGGTGTTGCTATGGTTGGTCTTTTGAATGTTCCGAAAAGGACTAGGATGTACGAACGCATGTTTGCTGAGGGTCGTATTTTGGGTGATAGTTTGGGAGATAATATTAGTTTGGACTTGAACTATGTTCCAGAAATGGATCCAAAGGTTTTAATAAACGGATATAAGCGAGTGCAGGCTACAATTTATCCTCCAAATCTTTGGAATTATTTCCGACGCATATTAATTATGTTTAGACGTCTTGGTCCAAACAAAAGCAGTAAAATTCGAATCAGAAAACCCGAGATTCGAGCTTTGATGAATTCATTAAAGTACCAACTCTTTAATAAAAAACAAGGACTATCATACCTTTTGTTTTTGCTTATTGTGTTGGTAAGATTTCCATCGAGACTTGGTCAGGCTATCGGTTTTGCAATGATCGGGTACCATCTTGAGAAAGTTACAAGTAACTTAGATCATTAATCTCGCCTTAAAAAAGCGAGATTTTTTATATTATATTGACAAGAATACAGACATTTTATATAATTGTTATGTTTTTCGTACATCAACTTCAGGAGGAGAATATTGCAGAAGAATGGCGGAATTGGAAAATGTTGTGACTGTAAGGGGTTGTTTGAGGCGCATCAGCTTTTGGAAACAATGTATTATAATAAGGTTTGCACAAAATGTGCGATCTTTCTTTGTCATGATTGTGGTTCAGAGGTTTCAAGCTTGAACGATTCGAAATGTCCGAATTGTGGAGATCGCAAAGTGCGGCTGTATGTGATTAGTGGTAACTCTGCATCACAAGAAGAAAGAAGTTCGCGTATCGAATACGCACTCAAAAGAATTTCTGATATCTATATGCAGGGTGCGGCTTTTACTCCAGGTCCTGAAAATGAATTTTCGCGCAGGGTTTAGACCCTACTTTTTCTTTTGTTAAATTAAAGAATTCACATCCCCCCAATGGGGGGATTTTTGATATACTTGAAATAAGCCATGTTTGATATAAAAAACAAAAAGATATTTTGGATAACTTTAGCGATTATATTTGTAATAGCTTTAATAATTGCTGGTTTTTTTATATTTCGACTTAATAACAAAAACCAAGAAGAAAAAACTAAAGAGACGAAAACAGAATCAGAAGATTGTTCGCCAACTTTTACCAAGACTTTTACTGATTTAACAAAAATAGACTCTATACAGCCAATTGGACAAATTACTGCTGCATCATTTGGTAGAAGTTATATTACGATTTCTGAGGGGAAGGAAGTACCGGTTTATGTTCCAGCTGATGCCACACTAACCTCAGCTGTTTATGCTTATCGTGGTCCAGACGTAGATTACGGGGAATATGGTTTTTGGTTTGATGCTGGTTGTGGAGTTACGTTTCTTTTAGATCATTTAGATAAAGCAGCAGAAAAATTCAAAAAATTGGCTCCGAGTGAACCGAGTAAAACTACCCAGGCAGATAATAAAATTTCTGTAAAAGTAAAAGCTGGAGAACTTCTTGGATATACAAATGGTACAGAGCAAGCTAGAACTTTTGATTTTTTAGTTCAAGATGAAAATAACGAAATTTTTCATATTAATCCCGAGCGTTGGACTTGGGATCAAAGCCTTAAATCAGTTTGTCCATATGATTTTTATACAAAAGATTTGAAGGACGAGTTTTATTCTAAGATAGGTGTAATGAATATGGGTCAGTTCCAAAAAGCTGAGAGTTGTGGTAGTCCATCTCATGATATCAAAGATACACTTTCCGGAGGGTGGTTTGGTAAAGATGCAACAGATCAAAAAGGTCAATTTTTAATTGTTGGTAAAATGTTTGGTCGGGTTGATTTGGTTATAAAAATAGACGGTCAGCAAGAACTACGAATCACTGACTATAAATCTAGAAAATTTCCAGAAGATATTAAAAAAACTGGTTCTATTTGTTATTCGGATAATAATGAAAATAAATGGGCGTATTTAAACATGATATTAGAAAATGAACTGCAGGTTGCCACTGGAACAGGTGTTTGTCCTGCTCGTTTTCTAGGTACGAATATAACTACTTATAACAGATGAATGAATTTTTTTAATTTTGATATAATAAATACATGAAACTTATTTCAATTCTTTTGGCAGTAGTTATTTTGGCTTCCGCAACTATATATGGGACGAAAACTTATTTTTCATCATCATCTGACGGAAAAGATGGTCCAAGCGTTATAAGTCAAGCATATGACGTACAACGTATAACTGACCTGCAAGCACTTGAAACATCTCTAGCAAATTTCTATTCCACAAGCTATAATTACCCAGATGCTTTGGAAGAATTAGAACCAGACTATGCAAGCACAGTTCCATCTGATCCAGAGACCTTTGATGATTATGGATATGAACAAACAGACTCTGGATATAGGCTATATTGTAAATTGTCAGACAAAGAAAAAATGAAAAACGACGAAGGCAATGATCCGAATTATTATGAATTAATAAGTGAATAAATCTGATATAATAAGATACATATAAGTAAGAATTTAATGTAAGGAGAAAATATGAAAAAAATTATATTTTCATTTATAGCCATGTTGTGTATGGTGTCTTTTTTGTTACCAAGTAATGCCTTGGCGTTTCAAAATGGGAAGCATAAAGGTAATAAGCTGGATGTAAATATTGAGTATGAAAATTTTCATGGTTATATGGATTATTCCTCTTTAGGTTTGGGTATGCTTCCGATTTATTACATAGGTGGAGAAATGTTCTACAATGTTCGGATAGATAATTTAAAAAATTCTGCATACCGTCACTTAGTTGTACTTATTACACATCGTGAATATCCTTCTGGAAATTTAATCTCAGGATATGAAATTGATGATTTTTCAGGATTAGCTTATCACAATTTAATTAATATTGATTCTCTGGGTGCTGGAGAATCTTTGAACTTAGATTTTTTTATCCCTCGGAATACAAATGCTGGTGCAGGTAAAACCGATGTAATGATTTATAGGGGCTATGATTGGGAAATTCAAGAAATCCAGGGTAATGAATGGAGTTCTGGTAGGATATTTTTTGAAAATACATTGGGTTATTTTTGCCCACCAGAAAATAATTAATAAAAATGGTCGAATAAATATATATTTATAAAGGAGGTTTTATGGAAGAAGAAAGTATACTACAAGAATGGGGAGTAGCAATTATTGATGCTTGGGGTAGGGTTATTGATCGTTTTATAGATTATGTACCAAATATTATTGGAGCGATAATAATATTGATCTTAGGTTGGGTTCTTGCTGTGTTACTCGAAAAATTAGTATCAGAAGTTTTACGATCTATAGGATTGCAAAAATTATTTGAAAGCGTTGGTGCAGAGAGGGCTGTGAAAAAAATTCGAGTTTCCAAAGATACTACGGGGCTACTTGCTGCTTTGGTAAAATGGGCTATTCTGATAGTAACCTTTATAGCTGCTGCTGATGTATTGCAGCTTCCTGCAGTTACAAACTTCTTGAACAAGATTCTTGAATATTTACCAGAAGTTACTTCTGCTGCTGGAATTCTCTTAATTGGTATGATCACTGCTCATTTTGTAGCTCACTTAGTACGAAGTTTTGCCCATAGTTTAGAGTTGTCTCACGCTGGTACTGCAGGATCTATTGCAAAATACTCTATTATTTTCTTTTCAGTTATCGCGGCTTTAGTAGAACTTGGTATTGCTAGATCTATGCTTTTGACTCTATTCACAGGTTTAGTAGGAATGTTAGCTATTGCTGGGGGTTTGGCCTTTGGTCTTGGTGGTCAGGGTGTAGCAAAAGAAATTCTTGAAGGAATCAAAAGAGACATAAATCATCATCATAAGTAAGGAGTATTATGGACGACTGGTTTTTAGTTTTTGGATGGGGATCTCCCATTGGATTAGGAATTTTCTTTCTTTGTTTTGGAGTATTTGTTCTTTTAGTATCCAAATACAAAAACAAGAAGTAGTTGATATTGAAAAGAAAAAGCCCCTCGTACTGAGGGGTTTTTTGATTTCAATATTTAAGTCTCAACTTGGGCCGGTTGCACGTGCGCAGTTTCCCAAAAATCTTGATAGTGTAATCTTTTCTTTCTTGAAGAATTCAAATAACTCTTCAAAATCTTCTTCCGTGATCATCTCGGGGCTTACATTGTCTTTGTTTACCATGGTTCTGATTGATGTTTCTACAAATCCAGAATCAGATAGATGCTTACGTTGTTTTTCTACTACCCCATCCTTAGAAAATTTTTTGAGGAGTTCATCGGGAACATCAAAGTCACGCAACACCTCCTGGATATAATAGAATTCACCGTTTTGGGTCGTTCTTTTTACCTGCTCAAACTCTTTTTCTGTTATCGGCTCTGTTTTGGGAGTCATCTTCGTCTCCTGGTGGTTGAATAATCGAGTGTAATATACTATTAAAAACATATAAATATACCATAAAAAACCGAATTTGTCAAGGTTAAAATATTTGTATCTTGACACCTAGTTTTGATTATGATATTCTTTTTATTGGAGATACAAATACACAAATGTTAATAATAAATACCAGTTTTAATGGGATAGCGGCTAAATACTAGCTTTATTTTTACAAGCTATAAGTTTAGTAGCCGCTATAAGCGGTTTTTTGTTTGGCAAAATCTTGTTTGATAAAAATATTTGATAAGATTTTGCTTGACAAGCAGGAACTTTAACAATTTTTATATTTTAATTAAGTATTATCAATTAATCACTGGAGAAAAACTCATCCAGAAGAAGTTACTTAAAGCATATGGTGGATGCCTTGACTATAAAGGCCGATGAAGGACGTGGCAAACTGCGATAAGCCTCGGGGAGGTGTTAAGCTACCTTTGATCCGGGGATGTCCGAATGGAGAAATCCCTCAGAGTAAACCTCTGAGATCCCGACTTTAAGTCGGGAAGGGTACCGCCCGAACTGAAACATCTAAGTAGGGCGAGGAAAAGAAAGCGAGAGATTTAGTAAAATAAATCATGCGATTCCCTTAGTAGTGGCGAGCGAAAAGGGAGAAGCCTAAAATCTCTAATTTATTAGAGGTGGTTGTAAGACTTCTTGTCTATTTATTTAGGGTAAAGTTACAAAAGATTGATTTAGCCGAAAAACCCTGGAAAGGGATACCATAGATGGTAATAGTCCAGTAGGCGAAAAATTAATCTCTTTACTAAGAAGCTCTTAAGTACTATCGGACACGTGCAATCCGGTAGGAATCTGGGCTGATCACAGTCCAAGGCTAAATACTTTTATAGTCGATAGTGAACTAGTACCGTGAGGGAAAGGTGAAAAGTCCCCCAAGTAGGGGAGTGAAATAGATCCTGAAACCATATGCTGACAATGAGGCAAAGCCCCGCAAGGGGTGCTGCCGTGCTTTTTGTAGAACGAGCCAACGAGTTAATTAAGTGTTGCAAGCTTAACCAAAATAATTGGGGAGGCGTAGCGAAAGCGAGTCTGAATAGGGCGTCTAGTAGCACTTATTAAACCCGAAACCAGGTGAGCTATCCATGAGCAGGGTGAAGCTTGGGTAAAACCAAGTGGAAGCCCGAACCCGTGTAGGTTACAAACTGCTGGGATGACTTGTGGATAGAGGTAAAATGCCAATCGAACCTGGAGATAGCTGGTTCTCCTCGAAATAGCTCTAGGGCTAGCCTGATATGAAGATTTGCAGGGGTAGAGCACTGAATGGATTTCTGCAAGGCAACTTGCAGGATCCAATCAAACTCCGAATACTGCAAATTACTATATTGGAGTCAGTCTACGGGGGATAAGCTTCGTAGGCAAAAGGGAAACACCCCAGATTATCATCTAAGGTCCCAAAATCATAGCTAAGTGGAAAAGGATGTGAGAAGACTTTGACAACTAGGAGGTTGGCTTAGAAGCAGCAATCCTTTAAAGAATGCGTAATAGCTCACTAGTCAAGACTTTCTGCACCGAAAATGTAACGGGGCTGAAAGCTATGTACCGAAGATATAATCCCACTTTTTGTGGGAGGTAGAGGAGCGTTTTTATTGCTGTGAAGTTGATTCGTGAGAATCGATGGAGCGATAAGAAGTGAGAATGTTGGCATAAGTAACGAATTATGCGGGCGAGAAACCCGCACACCATAAACCTAAGGTTTCCCCGGCGATGTTAATCATCCGGGGGTTAGTCGGTCCTAATCCAATTATGTGAGATGGACAACGGGTTGATATTCCCGTACTACCACAGGTTTGTTATTACGATGGGGTTACGCAGTGGAGGAGTTGGAGCGTAATTTGGTTATGTACGTTTAAGATCTTGAGCTGGATCCATAGGAAAATCCGGGATCATAAAGCTTGAGGTTGAATAAAAGCGACCTCTTTGAGGTTGCGATTCCAGCATATCCACTGACTAGAAATACCTCTAAGGAGAACTTGTGGTAACCGTACCGCAAACCGACTCAGGTAGGTGAGATGAGTATTCTAAGGTGATTGAGAGAACTCTTGCAAAGGAACTCGGCAATACAGCGTCCGTAACTTCGGGATAAGGACTGCCCCGTATTTATACGGGGCCGCAGCGAAAGATTCCTGATGACTGTTTATCAAAAACATAGCTCTCTGCAAACCCCCACAGGGGAAATATAGGGAGTGATGCCTGCCCAATGCTAGAAGGTTACGATGAGAGCTTCACGGCTTGATTCTAAGCCCTAGTCAATGGCGGCGGTAACTATAACCGTCCTAAGGTAGCGAAGTTCCTTGTCGGGTAAGTTCCGACCCGCACGAATGGCATAACAATCGGGAAGCTGTCTCTGCAAGAGACTCAGTGAAGTTGCATTGCCGGTAAAGATGCCGGCTACTTACAGCAAGACGGAAAGACCCCGTGAAGCTTTACTACAGCTTGACATTGGGTCAAAGTTTAAAATGTGTAGAATAGGTGGGAGCTACGGCGCCCGTGAAATACCACCCTTTTTGGATTTTGATTCTAACCGGTTAATAACCGGAACAGTGTTTGGTAGGTAGTTTAACTGGGGCAGTTGCCTCCTAAAGAGTAACGGAGGCGTCCAAAGGTTCGCTTCTTGCGGATGGAAACCGCAAGTAAAGTATAAAAGCATAAGCGAGCTTGACTGCGAGACTTACAAGTCAAGCAGGTGCGAAAGCAGGGTTTAGTGACCCGATTAACCCGCGTGATGTGGTTAATCGCTAAACGGATAAAAGCTACTCCGGGGATAACAGGCTAGTCGTCTCCAAGAGCTCATATCGACGAGACGGTTCGGCACCTCGATGTCGGCTCATCGTATCCTGGGGCTGAAGCAGGTCCCAAGGGTTTGGCTGTTCGCCAATTAAAACGGTACGCGAGCTGGGTTCAGAACGTCGTGAGACAGTTCGGTCCTAATCTGCTGTAAGCGTGGAAACTTGAGAAGATCTTCTCCTAGTACGAGAGGACCGGAGAGGACAGACCTCTGGTGTATCAGTTGTCGCACCCGCGGCATTGCTGAGTAGCTAAGTCTGGAAGGGATAAATGCTGAAAGCATCTAAGCGTGAAGCCCACTTCAAGATAAGGTTTCGTTATAGATTCCTTCAATAACAGGAGGTTGATAGGCGGAAAGTGTAAGTCCCGTAAGGGATTCAGCTGATCCGTACTAATATATCGATAATTTCTTTTGGATTGAGTTTTTCCTAGTGATTAGTTGATAATTAAAATATATTGATAAATTTATAAGACGCATTACCCTGGTACAGATAGCGGTGGGGTTACACCCGTTCTCATTCCGAACACGGCAGTTAAGTCCACCTGCGCCGATGATACTCATTTTGGGGAAAGTAGGTCAGTGCCAGGGTAATGCGTCTTATAAAAAAACACCAGATTTATCTGGTGTTTTTTCTTATTTAAATAGTATTTATTTCTTTTGTTTAAAATATCTTAGACCGTTTTTGTCTTTGCCAACAACTTTGAAATCATCAAATACTGCTGGAACAATTTTTTGTACTTCTATCAATAGATCACCCATTACTTTACGAATCTCCCAGTGCGCAAATTTACTAGTTCGCATTTTGAAGATATGTCGCCATTCACGTAAGTTAGCAGAAACAACTATTTGAGATTTTATTCCAATTGGAAGTATCTGCCTAGCGTCTTCAGGTATCCAGTCAGCTTTTCTAAGAGCTCGATAAAAATTTTCAATTTCCGAATACATTTCTTTGATTGATAATTTTCTGCCATTTTCTAGTTCGACTTTTTTGTTTTCATTTCTATGCGGAGGTACTATACATTTGAGTTGAAAAGCATCCAGGTCTACTCCTTCACCTTCTCGAGCATAATCTACATATCTTGTAGATTCTTGAGAAAATGCACAAAGTCGGTGGCGTACAAGCTCATGTGTAAATCCACGAGATAAGTCATTGAACTGTACTGTCATATATGAGTGCTCAATTACACTTTCATGTCCTCTTTCCAAAATCATTTTCAAGAATTTTTTTGCACTAGACTTTGTAATATCTTTTTTTACTGACTGATAACAGGTTCTGCCGCTTTTTTCTATACGAAGAAGCTGTTCTTGTAATTCTTTTTTGGGTGTGAGTATTTTAAAACTACCAGCACCTTTAAGTACCTTAGGTCCCTTTAGCATTGTCACCTCCTGATTTAAATTTTCGACTATTGATAAAAACATTATAACACATTAAACTTATCTTATGAGATAAGTCATTTTTTGAAGGGGGGTGATATATATGGGTTGTGATGAAAATTGCGATGATCCAAAGTGTGATCACAAAGAGAAAGAGATCGAAGAATCAACAGAAGAAAAAGTAAAAGATGATACAGAAGAAGACAAAGTTGACACAGGAGATGATGACAAAGAAGAAAAATCAGCTGAATAATATCAAAAAGAGGGGCAAAGAACTCCTCTTTTTGATAAGCTTGACTCATTATTTTATTGATAATAAAATGTAACTAGAAACGATTACTAATAACGATAAGTACTTAAAGTTTTATGGAAAATGTAAAAATTGTAAATTAATTAATAAGGAGATATATGTTGAAGGTAGGAGAAAAAGTCGAAAATTTTATTACAGATGCCTATTATAAAGATGAAATAGAAGAAATTAAACTCTCAGACTATAAGGGCAAATGGGTTGTAATGCTTTTTTACCCGGCTGATTTTACTTTTGTCTGTCCGACTGAACTTGCTGAAGCAGCTGATAATTACAAAGAATTTAAAAAATTAAATGCCGAAGTGTTGAGTGTAAGTACTGATACAGCTTATGTGCACAAAGCTTGGCATGATCAATCAGAAGCTATTAAAAAAATTACGTATCCTATGCTTGCTGATCCAACTGCTAAGATATGTAAGCAGTTTGGTACGTATATAGAGGAAGAGGGTCTGTCTTTGAGGGGGACATTTATAATAAATCCACAAGGTATATTAAAAGCTTTTGACATACACGACAACGATGTAGGTAGGAGCACCTCAGAGATACTAAGAAAGCTTCAAGCTTTGGATTTTGTATCTAAGCACAAAGGTCAGGTTTGTCCTGTAAGTTGGAAGCCAGGTAGTAAAACCTTGAAGCCAGAATTGAAGTTGGTCGGTAAAATTTAACTTAAGGAGGTTAGTGACAAAACTTAATCAAATATATAAGTGCAATGTGTGTGGCAATATAGTAGAAGTTACGCACATTGGTGTCGGAGAATTAACGTGTTGTGGAAAATCTATGCAACTTATACTTGAAAATACTATTGACGCAAGTAAAGAAAAGCATGTACCAGTTATTGAAAAAAGTAACAGTATAATAAAAGTGAAAGTTGGTAGTGAGCCACATCCAATGGAAGAAAAGCATTTTATTGAATGGGTTGAGCTTTTAGTGGATAATAAATCTTACAAACAATTCTTGAGACCTGGGGATGATCCGGAAGTAGAATTTCAAGTTAGTGGAGATAGTGTAGAGGTACGAGCGTATTGTAATTTGCATGGACTTTGGAAGCTATAAATATTATACCCTTGTCAAGGTAAAAGCTTGATAATTCTATGATATACTGGATTTATGCGTTATATTGCTGACTTACATATTCATTCAAAATATAGTCGAGCTACCTCACAAAAATTAGACTTTACTGAACTAACTAAATGGGCTACTATTAAGGGTATAAATTTACTTGCAACGGCTGATTTTACTCATCCTTTTTGGATGTCTGAGATTAATAAGAATTTACAGGAAGATGGTTCAGGTTTTTTAATTCCAAAAGATAAAAAAAACACTTTAAAATACATTCTTTCTGTAGAGATATCAAATATATATCAAAAAATAGGGAAACTTCATAAAATTCATACATTGATTCTTTCACCAGATTTGAAAACTGCAGTTGAGATAAATTCTGCTCTTGGAAAGATTGGAAAACTAGGATCTGATGGACGGCCAATATTTGGTCAAGATGTTTATGACACCGTGAAGTTACTATGGTCTATAAATCCAAAGATAGTTATAATTCCAGCACACATTTGGACGCCATGGTTTTCATTGTTTGGATCAAAGTCGGGATTTGAATCAATAGAAGAATGTTTTGAGGATTTAACACCAAAAATATTTGCACTTGAAACTGGTTTGTCTAGTGATCCTGCTATGAATTGGAGGATATCGTCCTTAGATAGGTTTAGCTTGGTGTCGAATTCTGATGCTCATTCAGGTCAAAAACTTGGCAGAGAGGCAAATGTATTTGATATACCAGAAAATGAATTAACATTTGACTTATTGTCTGAGATATTACAAAAAAAAGACAATAGATTTATTGGTACAATAGAATTTTATCCAGAAGAAGGTAAATATCATTTCGATGGTCATCGCAATTGTGGGATTGTTTTTTCTCCAGAGGAAACCAAAAAACATAAATCTATATGTCCAAAATGCAAAAGACCTTTAACCGTAGGTGTGATGAATAGAGTTGATACCTTTGCAGATCGTAAAATTGGATATATACCAAAAAATACTCCAAAAGTTAGACATATTATTCCACTAATGGAAATAATATCTAATGTTCTCAGTATGGGGGTTTCTTCAAAGGCTGTAGCTGAAATATATTTCAAATTAATAAATTCTTTTAACAATGAATTTAAGGTTTTGTTAGGTATTGATTATGCTGATTTAGAAAAAGCTTCTAATTCAAAAATCGCTCAAGCTATTATAAATGTTCGTTTAGGAAAAGTAAATATTCATCCAGGATATGACGGAGAGTTTGGAAAGATCTCAGTAGATAAGACAAAGCTAGTTGAGTCAAAAAATAAACAGGTAAGATTATTTTGAAATTATATTAATTTTATTGATATACTAGGATAGTATAAATTAATCAAAACTAATTATGGATCAAAAAATATGTGCGATAGTTTTAGCAGCTGGTAAGGGGACAAGGATGAAGTCTGACTTACCAAAAGTTTTACATAAAGTATGTGGAAGATCTATCATATCTTATACTTTGGATATCTTAAATAAACTTAAATGCGATATTGTTATAGTAGTAGGTTATAAAAAGGAACTAATACAAAAAGAATTCAGTGATAAATATAAATACGCAATACAATACGACCAGTTGGGTACAGGTCATGCAGTAGCAAGCGCAGAAAGTAAAGTTCCTGAAAATACAAAAATAATATTAGTATTAAATGGTGATGATTCTGCTTTTTATAAGCCGGAAACAATAAAAGCACTAATACAAAAACATATTCAAGATAATAACGTGATAAGTTTTATGTCCCTGATATCTCCTAATCCTTCTGGATTTGGACGAATAAAAAGAAATGAAAACAATGGTGTTATTGGTATTGTTGAAGAAAAAAATGCAAGCGAAGATGAAAAAAGTATCAAAGAAATAAATATTGGTAGTTATTGTTTTGACAGTGATTTTCTATGGAGTAGTTTGCCAAAATTAGCAAAAAACGAAATTTCAGGTGAATATTACTTAACGGACTTGATTAAGTTAGCTGTAAGTGAAAACAAAAAAATAAATGCATACCCACTAAAAAATAAGAATGAGTGGCTAGGTGTAAACACTCCAGAACAATTAGATTTGGCCAATAAACATATGCAAATATGCCAGAATATCAAAAAATAAAAGCACTCATAATAAGAAAGATAAATATTGGCGAATCAAACCAAATACTTTTAGTGATTTCTCCGGATGAGGGTTTATGTAAATTAAAAGCTAGGGGTATAAAAAAAATTAACAGTAAAAACTCTCCTTATTTGCAATCTTTAAATTTTGTTAAATTGAATACAGTAAGTGGAAATACTGATTTAAAAATAATTACTAGTGTAGATTGTATTAATTCTTTCAAAGATTTAAAAACCAATTTATTAAAAATAGTTTTTGCAGAGTTTTTAGTAGAACACTATTTATTGTTAGTAGGCGAAGATGTTAATAGTGGAAATTTCTTATATTTACTAGACTCTCTAAAATATTTAGATAATCAAAATAAATTAGATAATAAAACTAAAGATCTAGTATATATTTGGTTGATAATAAATATATTAGTATCTTCTGGAAGAAAACCAGAGTTATATGTATGCGCTAAGTGTCACAATAAGGTAATTTCTGGGATGAATATTATTTTTAATCCTGAATACGGAGGTATAATCTGTGAAAATTGTCAAAAAGATGTTAGAATAGGATTTGAAATAACTGAATTCACAATAAAGTTGTTTAGATTATTACAGAACATAAAAATTACAGATTTGCAGAAGATAAATATTGATAAAAAGTTCGATAATTTTAAAATATTAAACGGTTATATTAAACACTATATTGAAAATCCGATTAAAAGCGAAAAACTTTTTAATGATTTGGTACAACTATGAATAAACCTTATGCTTGGTTGGAGATAAATTTAGAAAACCTAAAATACAATGTAAACACATTAAAGAGTTTTTTAGATCCAAAAGTAAAATTTATGGCAGTAGTTAAGTCAAATGCTTATGGGCACGGAATGGTTCAGATTACAAAAGAAGCATCAACTGCAGGAGCGGATTGGTTCGGAGTATTTACGGTAGAAGAGGCGATGATTCTACGAAAAAACCGAATACAAAAACCAATTTTAGTGTTTGGTGCTGTTAACGAAGATGATATTAAGCAAGCAGTGACAAAGAACGTCACTTTAACTGTTTATAATCGTGAAAACGCAAAACTAATTTCAAAAATAGCAATAAAAAACCGCAAAGCTGTTGACGTACATATAAAAGTCAATACTGGAATGAATAGACTTGGAATTAATCCAGACGAAGCAATTGATTTTGTAAAATACATAAAACGACTGCCAAAAGTAAACCTGGATGGAATATATTCTCATTTTGCAGCAGCTGGTTCAACGAATAGAACCTATACATTTAAACAGCTTGGTATTTTTCAAGAATTAATCATAAAACTGGATAGAATGGGGTTACGACCTCCGATAGCTCATATTGCGAATTCTGCTGCAGCTCTGGAAGTCCCTTCCAGCCATCTAGACTTAGTACGATGCGGTATTGCAATATACGGGTTATTTAGCAATGCTCGCTTATCCACTTATTTTGACTTGAAACCGGTATTAGAATTTAAAACTCAATTAATAGAAATTCGAAAATTAAGTGGTGGAGAAAAAGTAAGCTATGAATGTACGTATACGACCCCCAAACCAACATTGGTCGGGGTAGTGCCTGTGGGTTATGCGCATGGATATGATTTCAAGTTTTCAAATAGAGGTAAAATGTTAGTTGGTGGTAGGAGGGTGCCGGTAATCGGAAGGGTATGCATGGAGTTTTGCCTACTTGACATTAGTGACATACCAGAAGCTAAAATAGGAGATGAGATTATAATACTTGGCAAACAGGGTAACGAAAATATCACTGCAGGAGAATTGGCAGGGTATTTAGATAGTATTAATTATGAAACTGTAACAAAAATACCAGAATCAGTTAAGAGGTTATATGTCAGACACAAAACAAAAGAAAAGTAATATTCAAAACAATCAATCAACGGAAAGCGCACAAGTTGATGCTAAGACTGAAAATATTACTAGCTTTGCTAAGCGTAGGGCTTTTGTTTTTGCTGGATCAGATATATATGGTGGGCTTGCTAATTCTTGGGATTTTGGACCCTATGGAGTACTTTTAAAACAGAATATAAAGGATTTGTGGTGGAAAAGTATTGTTCAAAAAAGATCTGAAGTAGTGGCTTTAGATAGTTCTATATTTATGAATTCTGACGTTTGGCGAACTAGTGGTCACACTGAAAGTTTTAACGATCCTATGGTGGATTGTGAAAAATGTAAACGAAGATTTCGAGCAGATGATGCTAGTTTGGCACAAAACTTAACACAACAAAAGAAAAAAGAACGTGTATCAAGCGCGTATGAATACGTACATTTTGAAGTTAAATGTCCCGTTTGTGGTGGTAAACTCTCCAAACCAAGACAATTTAACCTGATGTTTAAAACATATATGGGACCAGTAGAAGAAGATAGTTCCACGGTTTACCTTAGACCAGAAACTGCCCAAGGTAGTTTTGTGAATTTTAAAAATATAATAGATACAACAAGAGTAAAATTACCTTTTGGAATAGCACAGATAGGTAAATCATTCAGAAATGAGATAACCCCGGGAAATTTTGTGTTTCGTACAAAGGAATTTGAACAAATGGAATTAGAATATTTTATAAAACCAGAAAATGCCGATCAAGCTTATAAATATTGGATAGAACAAAGAATGGAATGGTATAAAAGTATTGGAATATCTGAAAAAAATTTACGTTTAAGGCAGCACGACAAAAAAGAATTAGCCCATTACGCCTTAGCAACTACGGACATAGATTATAAATATCCTTTTGGTTGGTCTGAACTTGAAGGTATTGCAAATAGAGGTGATTATGATTTAAAAGTACATGAAAAAGCTAGTAAACGTGATTTGAGTTTTTTTGACGAAGTTACGAAAAAGAAAATAACTCCATATGTGATAGAACCAGCAGGAGGTGTAGATAGAACTTTTCTTGCTGTACTTTGTGAAGCTTATACTGAAGAAAAAGTAAAAGATGACAATAGGATCGTATTGAAGTTTCATCCCAAAGTTGCTCCAATAAAAATCGCTATATTACCATTAGTCAAAAAAGAACTTCTTCCAGAAGCAGCCCACAAAATCTTTGATAAATTAAAAGATATCTATTATATAGAGTATGACGAAACTGGATCCATAGGACGTAGATATCGACGTCAAGACGAGATAGGTACACCGTATTGTATTACAGTTGATTTTAATACGTTAAAAGATGACACCGTGACTGTTCGTGAAAGAGACAGTATGAAGCAGGAAAGAATAAAAGTTACGAAGCTTCAAGAATACTTTAGTAAAAAATTATAAATAAAAAAATACTAAAAAAACCAGCTTAGATAGCTGGTTTTTTTGATACTTGACAAAGAGTTTTTAGGTCTTTAATATAGAGATACGAGGTGAATTGTGGATAAAAGTGGGGATAAGTGGTAAGAATTGTGGATAACTCCATGGGGACAATATGTTTATAGGTGAGTATACATACAGTATAGACCAAAAAGGTAGAGTAGCTTTACCCGCTAAGTTTCGTAATAAACTTGCTAGTGGTTGTGTTGTTACTAGAGGTTTAGATAAGTCTTTATTTATTTATCCTATGGACGAATGGCAAAAGATCGCTGAGAAACTTGCCTCTCTTCCTCTGACATCTGCAAAAGCTCGGGCATTTGCTCGTCTTATGCTCGCTGGTGCTATGGATCTAGAACTAGACAAACAAGGCAGAATCACAATTCCAGGATATTTGAGAGAGTTTGCAAGTATTGAAAATTCAGTTGTTGTAGCCGGGTTATTTGACAGATTGGAAGTATGGTCAGAAAATTCATGGAAAGAATATCGACAGAAAACTGAAAAAGATGAGGAATTTGCCGAAAATCTAACAGATTTAGGGATTGAATAATTTATAAATTACCAGCAATTAGTTGCTGATTGAAACAAGATTAGTTTGTGTTTATGAGCGCACACGGATTGAAAAAGGAGGGCAGCTCATAATCAAAAACATTAAAAATTTAGGTCATTGTTCACCTCCACCCTGTAAAAAGGGGACTTAAAATTCATTTGGCCTAGTTGCTGGTAATAATAATAAAATGCATAAAAGTGTACTTTTACATGAAACATTAATTTATCTCAAAGTAAAAAGAGATGGAGTATACGTAGATGCAACATTTGGAGGAGGAGAAACTTCCTTGGCAATACTAGATAGACTTTCAGATGATGGAAAGTTGATTGTAATAGACCTAGACAAAGAAGCTATTCAAAGAGCAGACAACCTTACAAAAAAATATCCACAGTTGATACCAATACGGGCAAACTTTAAAGATATCAAGTCGGTTTTAGAAGATATAAACGTTGTTGAAGTAGACGGAATAATTGCTGATTTGGGAATTTCAAATTATCAATTAGAAGATAAATTAAGAGGTTTTAGTTTGGAAAGTGGGAGTTTACTAGATATGCGGATGGACCAGGATCAATCAAAGATTGCTTTGGATATATTGAAACAATATTCAGAGAAAGATTTGGTTCAATTATTTCAAGAAGTTGGCGAACAACCTTTTGTAAAAAGAATAGCCGAAGCAATTAAAAATCAAAAAAACTTTCAATCAACCACTGAATTTTATCAAATAATAGAACAAGCAATTCCAGCTAATCTTCGATATAAAGCCAAAAAGATTGCAGTAAATTTATTTCGAGCATTACGAATGGAGGTAAATTCAGAGATAGAAAATTTACAAGAATTTATTCCAAAAGCAATTAATGTTTTAGCAGAGTCTGGAATATTAGTAGTTATCAGCTTTCATTCAATTGAAGACAGGATAGTCAAACATTCTTTAAAAAATAATAAACAAGTAAAAGTATTAACAAAAAAACCAATTATACCTTCTACGGAAGAGGTAATAATTAATTCCAAAAGTCGAAGTGCAAAACTTCGAGCATGTCAAAAATTATACAAAGGAGAGAAATATGAGTAGAGTTTTAACATTAAGTAGGTATGGATATATTGGAAGAAAAGCAAAATATTCCAATTCAGAAGTTACCAGATTTGGGCCTGTATCTTTAAGAATAATAGCCGTAGTGGTTTTAACCATGCTTGCATTGTTATATCTGGCCCAGAGTCAAGCAGGTGTTACAAAGGGTTATGAGATAAAAGATTTAGAAACTCAGAGAGCTCAAATAATTGAAAAAAATGAAGAATTAAATATAAACGCTTCCAAGCTCCGATCTATAAAAAATATACAAGTTGATCTAAAGAAACTAGAATTAGTCCCTTCAGGAGAGTATACTTATCTAAAGTAGATAAGATTAAATATTTACTGTGTATAACAATAACTTTATAACTAAGCGTTTCTATATATTGGTGAGTATAATTTTGGTGCTCAATATTGGACTATTTTTTAGGCTTTTTCAAAAACAGATTTTGGAACACGATGAATTAATAGCGCTAGCTAGAAAACAGTACTTAGTAGAAGAGAGCTTATCGTCTCCAAGGGGAAAGATATATATAAAAGATTATTATACTGGAAATGATTATTTACCTGTTGCAACAAATATTACATTTTATTCTGTAGAAGCAGTTCCAAAAAATATTTCTGATCCAAAAAAAGTAGCAAAAAAACTAGCTTCCCTTATTGATTTAAAAGAAAAAGAGATTTACAAAATAATTAATAACAACAAGATCTATGTACCACCTTTACAAAAAAAGGTTGATAAAAAAATAGCTCATAAAATAGACGAGTTAGATCTCGAAGGTGTATTGTTGGTACCTAGGCTATATAGATACTATCCAGAAAGTGAACTAGCTTCTCATGTAATTGGTTACGTAGACGCAGACAGTAATGGTCAATACGGTATAGAGGGTTATTATGATAGTGAGCTTAGGGGTAAAGACAAGACTTTTTATAGTAAAAAAGATACTTTTGGAAAATATATTGACATTATTACTAGTAGGCAAGTTGAATCAGGAGACGACCTTTATTTAACTATTGATAGAAATATTCAGTTTATTGTTGAGGAAAAATTACAAGCAGCTATTAAAAAACTAGGAGCCAGTGGTGGCTCTGTTATAGTTATGGATCCTAAGAGTGGTGCAATTATGGCTATGGCAAATTACCCAGATTTTGATCCAAATAATTATCCTGACGTAAAGTCAGTTGATATATTTAATAATTTATCTATAAATGCAATATATGAACCAGGATCTATTTTTAAACCTTTTGTGGTAGCTGGTGCTCTACAGGAGGATAAGGTTGAACCAGAGACGTCTGGAGTGTTTGGTAGTTGTATAAAAATTGGAGGCTACGAGGTATGTACTTCAACAGGAGATGCCTACGGCAGAGAAACGGTGGGTCAAATATTAGAGAATTCTGATAATGTAGGGATGGTATTTATTGGCAGAGAAATGGGTAGAGATAATCTGAGTAAGTATATTAGTAGATTTGGTTTTCGAGATCGCACAGGGATAGATTTAATGTCAGAATCACATAGCAAGGTACTGGACTTTGAAGAATGGAGAGAGATAAATTTTGCTAATATGACTTTTGGACAGGGTATTGCTGTTTCGCCATTACAACTAGTTTCTGCAATGTCTGCTATTGCAAATGGCGGTAAGCTATATCAACCATATGTAGTTGACCAAATAAAAACTAACGACAAGGAAAAAAGTAATATAAAACCAAAAGAGATACGTAAAGTTATTAGCTCTGAAGTAGCAAAAGATTTAAATAATATGTTGGTTGATGTAGTTGGAAAAGGTTATGGTAGATCAGCGCAAGTAGAAGGTTTTAATGTAGCAGGGAAAACTGGTACTGCGCAAATTCCAGATCCAAAAGGTGGAGGTTATCTTGAAGATACGAATATTGTATCTTTTTTGGGTTTTGCTCCAGCATCTGATCCACAGTTTACAATATTAGTAAAACTAAACTCTCCAAGAGGTTTACCGTGGGCCGAGAGTACTGCTGCGCCAGTATTTGGTGATATTGCTAAATGGCTATTATCTTATTTGCAGGTTATGCCTGATAGGTAATTGCTATTGAATATTATCGAATTTTATTGTATAATTTGAAAGTTAAAAAAATCATGAAAAAATTATTATTGAAATTTCTTTGGATGAGTTTAAGGATCCCCGCACAAATCCTATTGTTTCGTTTTAAGCCTCGTGTAATTGCTATTACAGGGAGCGTTGGTAAAACCACTACAAAGGATGCAGTATTTTGGATATTAGATAAAAATCCTAATTTACATACCTTGGGTATTCGAAAAAATATTGGTAATTTAAATACTGAAATAGGAGCACCGCTTACTATACTTGGATTTAAAAAAACACCAGAGAATTTAATGTGGGTATTGTATATATTTATAGCTTTCTTCAAAGCTATTTTTACATTTAAATATCCAAGGATTTTAATTTTAGAGATGGCAGCTGATAAACCAGGAGATATTAAGTATCTAACTAGTTTTATTAAACCTGAGATCTCGATTGTGACAAACATAGGCTTAGCCCACTTAGAAGCATTTAAAACAATAGAAAAAATAGCTCAAGAGAAGTCTATTATAGTTAAAATATTAAAAAAAGATAATCATGCAATCTTAAATATTGATGATGAAAATACTAGAAAAATGGGATTTCAAACTCAAGCTAAAGTAGTATATTTTGGTAAATCTAGTAATGCAAATATATACATAGACAACATTCAAGAAAATATAAACGGGTTAAACGCAAAGATTCATTATGGTGGTAGCACCTCTCCTTTATTTATGAAGTCCACCGGTAAGTCAAATATATATGCTGGGCTAATTGCTATAACTGTTGCATGTGAGATATTCCATATTGATTTGATTGAAGCAACAAAAAGCTTATTTGATTTTAAACCATCCAAAGGTAGAGGAAATATTTTTAAGGGTCAGAAAAATTCTATTATTATTGATGATACTTATAACGCAAACCCACTATCAATGATGGTTGCATTTGAGAATTTAAATAATTTAGCAAAAGAAAAAGTAAAAAAAATTGTTATTTTGGGAGAGATGTTTGAGTTGGGGGCTGATACTGACAAATATCATCGAGAAGTAGGGGGGTTAGCTGGTAAATACGCAGATTATGTTTTGGTACTAGGTAAACAAGCCGATAATTATATTAAAGGAGCAAAACAAAACATATCAAATACTAATAATATACAAAAATTTTCTAAACCTAATCAAATATCCAAATATCTCCTGGAAATAATTTCCAAAAATGATATAATTTTAGTCAAAGGCTCTAGGGGAGCAAAGATGGAAAGAGTAATAAAATTATTAATTAAATAATAAAATGGACAGAGTCGAATATTTAGTATTGGATCCACAGATAATTACAAAAATTTTAGCTATTACTGCTTTGGGATTTATATGCTCAATGTTATTTACACCATTTTTAACTAGTTTGTTGTATAGGTTTAAATTTTGGAAACAGATCAAAGATACTGATATTTCAGGTAAACAAGCAACAGTTTTTTATAGGCTACACAAACATAAGCAAAGAGAGCGTATTCCTACCGCAGCAGGAATTATGTTTTGGGTTATTGGTGGATTGATTACAGTAGTTTTAAATCTAAGTAGATCTCAAACTTTTTTACCCCTTTTCTTTCTATTGGCTGGTGGTGCGTTAGGTTTTGTTGATGATTATATAAATGTTCGAAGTATTAGAAAAGGTATAAAGGGTATTAAAGCTATAACCAAACTATTTTGGCAATTACTTATAGCGGGTTTCGGGGCTTGGTGGTTTTTTGTGAAACTTGGTTTTGATATTATTCATATTCCTGGAATAGGAGACTTTACAATTGGTTGGTGGTACGTTCCATTATTTATACTTATAGTTATTGCTTCAGCAAATGCAGTAAACATTTCTGATGGATTAGATGGTTTGGCTGGTGGGCTTAGTATTTTTGCTTTTTCTGGGTACGGCATAATTGCAACAGTACAAGGTAATATTGGTATAGCATTATTTTGCGGAACATTAGTAGGGGTATTGTTGGCTTATACATGGTTCAACATCTATCCAGCTAGATTTTTTATGGGAGATACTGGTTCTATGGCACTAGGTGCAACTCTCGGAGCTATAGCTATGCTTACAAATAGTGTATTTGTTTTGCCTATTATTGGTTTTGTATTTTTTATTGAAATAATGTCCTCTCTGATTCAGATGCTATCCAAAAAACTATTTAATAAAAAAGTATTTTTGTGCGCTCCGCTCCATCATCATTTTGAAGCTTTGGGCTGGCCAGAAACAAAAGTTACAATGCGGTTTTGGATAGTGGGTATAATATCTTGTATAGTTGGTGTGATTTTTGGACTAATTGGAGGCGGGGCATAATGAATCTAAGGAGATTATTAGGTAAGAAAATTGCGATTTTAGGTTTGGGAGCAGAGGGGTTGTCCCTCGCTAGGTTTTTATATAAGCAGAATATTACAAACATATCTATTTGTGATCAAAGAACCAAGCATGAATTAAAAAATATAGTAAAACAAATTCCAGGAAAGCCACAATTATTTTTAGGAAAAGATTATTTAAAAAAATTATCAAAATACGATATCTGTTTTCGTAGTCCGGGTGTTCCAAGTAACTTACTAGAGATTAAAATAATACAAAAAACCGGTAAGTTATCGAGTCCAACTAATTTATTTTTTGAACATTGCCCAGCAAAAATTATTGGAGTTACTGGTACAAAGGGTAAGGGTACAACGGCAACAACTTTATACAAAATATTTAAACTCGCAGATAAAGATGTTTATTTAGTGGGTAACATAGGTAAATCGGCGTTAGATATTTTAAATAAGATCAATTCCAAATCAATAGTAATATTTGAGTTGTCTAGTTTTCAACTAGAAGATATTGTCCATAGCCCACACATAGCTGTGATTTTAAATTTATTCAAAGATCATCTTGATCATCATAAAGACATGCAAGAATACCAAGATTCTAAATTACGTATTTTTAAATATCAAAAAAAATTAGATTGGGCGATAATTAATTCTGATGTAAAAAATATATTTAAGGGTCAAAATATCAAATCAAAAAAAATATATTTTGCTAATAGTATCAGTTCAAGTATAAATATCAGTGAAAAAAATATTATTTTAAAATTAAATAATACAAAAAATTCATTTAATACAAAAAATATAAAGTTACTGGGTGTACATAATTTTTTTAATTTAGCTGTTGCTGGATTAGTCGCAAAAATATATAAAGTTGACAATACATACATCCAAAGAACTTATAATACCTTTAAAGGCCTAGAGCACAGAATGGAATTAGTTCGAGATATAAGAGGTGTAAAATATTATAATGATTCAATTGCAACAGTTCCTGAAAGTACGATTGCAGCAATAAACGCATTCAAAAATCCTAAAATCTTGATTTTGGGAGGTAGTGATAAAGGAGCGGATTATTCTGACTTAGCAAAGTCTATCAATGTTAACAAAGTTAAAGCAGTTTTATTAATCGGTGAAACTTCAAATAAAATAAAGCAATCTTTAAAAAATAATAAAAATGCTAAAATAATATTTGCAATTAGTTTTAAACAGGCTATAGAAAAAGCTAGCAAGATAGCTTGTATTGGTGATATTGTGCTGTTGTCTCCTGCTTGTGCATCGTTTGATATGTTTTCTGGTTATAAGCAAAGGGGAGAGCAATTTAAGGAAATAATAAAAGACTTATAATGAAACGTAAAACAAAAATTGATTATATTTTATTAATAACAGTGTTGGGTTTAGCTGCATTTGGGTTGGTGATGATTGCATCAGCTTCAGCAATTAGATCTTATGAGGTAACAGACGGTGTTTCGAATAATTTCTTTTTATATCAACAGAGTATTTCGCTTTTTTTTGGTGTTTTAGCTTTAGTATTTTGTACATTATTGAATTATAGGTTTTGGCAAAAATATAGTTTTTGGTTTTTATTGTTTGCGATAGCTTTATTGGTGTCTGTATGGATTCCTGGATTAGCTAGTCCGTTGAACAATAGTCATAGATGGATTTCTATTGGATCGATATTTTTTCAGCCATCCGAGGTAGCAAAGCTATTGTTTGTTATATTTATAGCTCATTTTTTAAGCTCAAAGGGAAAAATTATTCAAACTTTTTGGGGTGGTTTCGTGCCATTTATTTTTTTATTAATTTTAATACCAGGGTTAGTAATTATTCAGCCAGATTTAGGTACGGCTGCCATTTTTATATTTGTAGGTATTGCTATGTTTTATGTTGCTGGGGCACGTATATCTCAAATTCTAGCTTTAGTCCCTATAGGTATCGCAGGTATATGGTTGGCTGTTAAAACTGCCCCCTATAGATTGGGTCGTATAATTGCATTTTTTAATCCTAGTCAAGATGAGCTAGGTATTGCTTATCACTCTAGACAGGCATTGATTGCAATTGGTTCAGGTGGGTTATGGGGTTTGGGTTTTGGCAACAGCATACAGAAATATAATTATCTACCTGACCCTATGTCAGATTCAATATTTGCTGTAATAGCTGAAGAAATGGGTTTTATTAGAACAGCAATTATTTTTTCGATTTTAGTTTTTTTTGTTTGGAGAGCATATCAAATATCAAAAAAGGCCCCTGATGATTTTTCTAAATTATTAGCCTTGGGTATTACTACTTGGTTTGCAACTCAGATCATTGTCAATATAGCAGCTATGCTTGGAGCTTTGCCTTTGACAGGGATACCTCTACCATTTATAAGTTATGGAGGAACTGCTCTTATTGTTAATTTAGCTGCAGTAGGAATTTTGTTAAATATCTCAAAAGAAAGTAGCTATAATGACGCGCATTAATAAAAAAAGAGTATTGTTTGTTACCGGAAGCACTGCGGGTCATGTTTGGCCAGCAGTTTGGGTAGCAAAATATTTAGAATTACAAAAAAAAGACGTTGAACTATATTTTTATATATCAGGTTCAATTATCGAAAGAAAGATTCTTAAAGGTCAGAATTTTAAATATACAAAAATATATTCTGGAAAATGGAGAAGATATTTTTCGTTAATGAATTTTACCGATATATTTAAAATCGTTTTTGGATTATTACAAAGTATTTTCTTGCTTATCTTATACCGTCCAAAAATTATATTTATCAAAGGTGGTTCTTTAGGTGTTCCAGTGGCTTTTGCAGCTACTATTTTGGGTATACCTTATGTAAATCATGAGTCAGATGCTCGTTTAGGTTTAGCAAATAAAATTATTTCAAGGTTTTCAAAAATAATATTTGTAGCTTTTCCCGAAGATTTATATTGCACTAATGTTTCAGAAAATAAAATAAAGATTAAAAGCGTAGGTATTCCGTTAGCACCCGAATTCAATAAATTAAAAAATAACAATAACAAAGTTTCTACTATACTGTTTTTAGGCGGAAGTTTAGGATCAAAAAAAATTAACGATAGTTTGAAGCCAATCCTTCAAGATATCCTTACGAAGTACAAAGTTATTCATATATGTGGACAAAATAATCTTAAAGAATTTCAAAATGTTAAATTAAAACTAAACCCAAAGTATAAAAATAATTATAAATTATATGGTTTTGTTGAACAGGGTATTGCGAATATAATTCAAATGTCTGATTTAGTTGTATCTAGAGCTGGAGCTACTATAATTTTTGAATTAGCTAGTTTAGCAAAACCAGTTATATTAATTCCTTTGGGAAAAAAAGTAAGCAGGGGTGATCAGGAAGATAACTGTAAAATTATTCAAAGGCTCAGAGCTGCTATTATTATAAACAACGAGGAGTTATCCCCAAATAAACTACAACAAGAACTCTATAAATTAATAAACAACCCTGATAAATTAAATGAAATATCTACTCATATAAAATCAATAGCACAAAAAAATTCAAGTGAAATTATCTATAATCATATAAATCAATATCTATGAAAAAAACTACATATTACTTAATAGGTATTGGTGGAATTTCTATGAGTGGTATTGCGCTTTATTTACACAATAAAGGTAATAGAGTTTTGGGAAGTGATATTCAGGAAAATGAACAAACAAAATATTTGCAAGAAAAAGAAATTACCATACACACCAAACAAGACGCAATAAATATAAATAACGACATAGATGTAGTGATATATACTTCAGCTGTTGAAAAAATCGATTCTGTTGGGTACGTTGAACTAGATCAAGCAAAAAAATTAAACATTAAGGTGTATAAGAGGTCTGAATTTTTAGGTAAACTATTCAATAATACAAAACTCATAGCAGTAGCTGGTACCCACGGTAAAACAACAACTACTGGAATGTTATCAAAGGTTTTAATTGACAGTAAACTTGACCCAACTGTGTTTATCGGTACTACCGTACAAGAATTTAAGAATACCAATATACGAATTGGTAGATCTAATATTTCATTGCTTGAAGCTTGTGAATATGATCGATCATTTTTAGATTTTACTCCTGATATTGCAGTAATAACAAACATTGAAGAAGAGCATCTAGATTATTTTACAAATGGAATATCCGAGATTAGACAAGTATTTAAAAGTTTTATTCAAAAAATTAAACCTAACGGAACATTGATTGTGTACAAAGATAAAAATACTGATAATATATTGAGTTCAATAATTAGAAAAGATATCCAGATAATAAGATACGCACAAAATACAAATAGCGACATACTAAACAAAATAGATTTGAAAATCATTGGTGATCATAACAAAAGTAATGCTTTGGCTACGTATTTTGTTGCAAAACAATTAAATATTGCCGATAAACAGATATTTTTATCTTTGTCTAACTTTCAAGGTATTACAAGAAGAGGAGAGTTGATCTTTGAAAATAACCAGATTAAAATATTTGACGATTATGCACACCACCCTACAGAAATACAAACAACTCTAAAAGGATTTCGATATAAATATCCAAACAATAATATAATATGTATATTTCAACCTCATCAGCACTCACGTACAAAACTATTATTTTCAGAATTATCAAAATCATTTACAGATTGCAATCAATTGATAGTTTTGCCAATTTACACTGTAGTTGGTAGGGAAGAGAAAAAAAAGATTGATTCAAGAAAATTAGTTCAAGAGATTCAAAAAAATCATACAAACGTTATTTATATGTCTAGTTTTCAGAACACATGCGATTATTTATTAGGAATACTTAAGAATAATGATATAGTTATTAGTATGGGGGCTGGAGATATATATAAAGTAAGTAAGTGTTTAAAAACAGAATTAATTAATAAATAATATGGAATTAGATAAGTTACTACCCGGATGTAAGGTTGGTTATAACATTTCAAAAGAAACCACTATGAAAGTAGGTGGAAAAGTAAGATATTTTTTTAAAGTCGAAACTCAGGAAAAATTAAAAAACGTATTGGAATTGGCTAACAAAAATAAAATAAAATATATTGTTATTGGTGGTGGTAGTAATGTGATTATTTCTGATGATGGATTTGATGGTCTTATAGTAAAAAATCAGACATCAAATATAGTTGTGGGAAATAATGAAGTAATAGCTGATTCTGGTGTTAAATTAACTTTTTTGGTGCGAAAACTAGCCGAAGAAGATCTAAGTGGTTTGGAGTTTTTGACAGGTATTCCAGGTACTTTGGGAGGAGCTGTTTTTGGTAATGCTGGAGCATTTGGTCGGAGCATGTCTGATGTTGTGAAGTCTGTTTTGGTTTTGGATAATAAAGGGAAAATTCAAAGTATTAGTAATTCTCAAATGAATTTTTCTTATAGAGATAGTAATTTTAAGAAACAGTTTTCGCTTACAGATACTTATAATTATCCAGTTATATTGAGTGTAAATCTTAAGGTAACTTCTTCAAAAAAACAAATGGTTTTACGTACCATGGAAAATTATATGCGTATCAGAAGATCAAAGGAACCAAAGTATTTTTCTTCCGGGTCCTTTTTTAGGAATATTATTGTCTCTGATCACCCAGAATTGGCCAAAACCGATTTGCCTGTTATAGAAGGTAAGATACCAGTGGGTGCTTTATTAGAAAGAATTGGAGCAAAAGATATGCGAGAAGGTGGAGCAAGTGTTTATTCTGAACATGCAAATTGGATATTAAACAAAAATGGACGAGCCAGAGCTTATGATATAAAGAAAATAGCAGATGAAATAAAACAAAAAGTCCGTGCTAAGTTTGGTATAGTGATTCAGGAGGAAGTGGTCTATATAGGAGACTTTCATCCACCCAAATCAGGATTTTTTAAAAATATCTTTAAAAAATGAGTATCTATCAATACAAGCAAGGTTCCAACAAAGACCAGGGTAATAGGCAGAGAAGGCCCGCAAGTTTTTTAAAGGTTTTCGATTTTATAATTATCTTTGGGATAATAGCTGTAGTAATATATTTTATATTTTTTTCAGATGTTTTTACAGTAAATAGAGTGAAAGTCAGTGGTTTAGATGATTTGAATAAACAAAATATTCAGAAAGAAATCGAATCTGAAGTAGTTAGTAAAAATATATTTTTTCTGAAATCATCTAAAATTAAACTACGATTACTCGAGAAATACCCTGACATAAAAAATATATATATAAATAAAAGTTTACCAAGTATTTTAATTGTATCTTTTGAAAAGAGACAGGATCTGTTTTGTTGGTTATACAACAAAGACTATTACTTAGTAGATGATTCTGGTATAGTATACGAACGTACCCAAGAAGAATGTACGTTAATACTCGAAGTGGATTCTGACGGGGGATATGTAAAAAAGCCAAAAATAAAGACAAAATATTTTGACTCTAGAGAAACTGATTTTATAAAAAATTTAAATGAAAATCTCTTAAAGGATAAAGATATTGAATTTGAAAAATTTATTTTTGGTGAAGCAGCCTTTGAGATAAAGGTTGTTACGCAAGATTTTTATATAATATTTAATACTGCAAGGGATTTTCAAGAACAATACAAATCTTTGACCTCGATACTTCCAAAAGTAAAAAAGCAAGCCAAAGAATATATTGATTTAAGGGTTCCCGGAAAAGTGTTTTATAAGTAGAAAGGAAGATGTGAGTTTATATCTAATTTTATACATAAACATTATAATTGTTGGGTTGTTAGTACTTGTTTTGTTTAATTTACAGAAGTTTACAAAAAAAGTAGTTAGGCCTGAGTCAGGATCTGACATGCTAGTTGATACTTCTAGTTTAATTGACGGCAGGATAATAGAAGTATTAAAAGCTGGCTTTATTAACAATAAATTATTAGTTCCTGAATTTATATTAAAAGAACTACAACAGGTTGCTGATTCAAGAGATCCAATAAGAAGGGCAAAGGGTAGAGAGGGTTTAAAGAATTTACGAATTATTCAGAAATTACCAAACATTGAAATCGAAGTTATAGAGGAGGATTTTCCAGAAATCAAATATATTGACGAAAGATTAATAAAGCTAGCTAAATTACAAACAACTGGAATTATTACAGTTGATTTTAATTTAAACAATGTAGCACAGATACAAAAAATTAAAGTTTTAAATATCAACGAATTAGCAAACAGTCTCCGTCCATTATTTATTCCAGGTGAAGAGCTGGATATAAAGATAGTTCAAAGGGGGAAAGAAGGTTCTCAGGGTGTTGGTTATTTGGATGACGGAACTATGGTAGTAGTTGAGGATGGTATGAAGTCTTTACATAAGACAGTAAAGTGTATGGTATCAAGAATATTACAAACCGATGCTGGTAGAATGGTATTTGCTCGTCCCAAACAATACGGCATGGATAGAATAGGTGGAGATCGGATGCGAGCCGCCCAAAAACCATTTAGCAAATTTTTGCCTTGGCAAATGCGTAAAAAACCAAACTATACCAACCGTTATAATAACGGAAATCATACTAATAACAACCAGAAGAAAACCAACGATCAAGATACTAAGAAGATTGAAAATTAGTTTCAAAAAACTACCTCTAATAACATGTATTGTACTAATATTTAGTTTAATTTCAATTTGGGCAATATTTAGATCTCAAGAAAAAAATACTAATATAGCTGAAAATCAACAAGAATCTACACAGCAAATCATAAGAGACTCTAAACCAGAAGGAGAAATAAAAATTCAAGTACCCGAATCTTATGATATAAAAATACCATTTATTTCCCAAGCACCTTTTGGGGTATGGGATGAGTTACATGACGATGCTTGCGAAGAAGCTTCTCTTTTGCTAATTCATTATTATCTTCAAAATATCAATCCAAGTAAAAATCAAATGGATTTAGACATACGCGCTTTAGTTGATTATCAAATAGAAAAATACGGCAAGCATAAGGACCTTACGAGTAAAGAAGTTGTAGATTTAGCTCATGAGTATTTGAAATATCAAGATGTTCGAATAGTATACGATTTCACATGGGGTGATTTAAAAAAAGAGATTAGTCAAAACAAACCAGTTATCATTCCAGCTGTTGGAAGATTATTAAATAATCCATATTTTACAGCACCAGGACCTATATATCATATGCTAGTGATTCGTGGGTACAATCAAACTCATTTGATTACAAACGACGTAGGAACTCGCAGAGGTGAGGCCTATACATATACCTATGATGTACTAGATGACGCTATACATGATTGGACTGGTGATTATGATACGATTTTGTCAGGTAGAAGAGCTTATATAGTGATTAATGGTTAAATTAAGTGTTTGAGTTCGATTCTTATTAGGTTCTCCATATAAGTTTAGCTTGTTTTGCTTCAGGCTCTCCATACTCTTGTTGGACAGGAAAGAAAATTTGAAGGCTTTTTTTATTTCCAATAATAGCTTTATTAGTTTTATGGTATGTATGGACCAAACCAAGATTCATTAGAGTTTTCATTACTAGACGAATCAAGTGGACGAATCCAGAAATAATACGGTAGACCACCCAAGCTTGATATACTCGTAGATTCGCTTACGTTAATAATTTTTTGCGGACTTCCTGGTCTAGAAGTGTTTGTCGAATAGTAGATATGTATTTTATTTAAATCATAATCATTTGGATTATTCCAAGATAGATTGATCTGACCATCACCATTTCCGGTTCCGCTAGCATTAACTCCACTTACATTTCCTGGATTATCGTTGTCGCTTATAACATTTATAGATATACTGCTTTCGCCCTTTAGGTTCTGATAATCAGTCACGCGAGCCTTAAGGGTGTGACCCCCGATACTTAACTGATTAAAATCATAGCCCGTTTGATATGGGTAAGATGTATCAACTCCGATTGAAATATTGTCAGCAAAAAACTCTACTCTTTTTATCCCATAGCTCGAACTAGTTGATGCTTGAATAAGCTCACTTCCGCTTACTGAGTCATTGTTGGTGGGATTAGAAAAGTTGACACTAGGTTTTAATTTGTTTATACAGTCAGTATCTTTTGTTGTAGGTGGTAGGTTGTCTATGTTGTGAGCTTTTAGCCATGCTCGTACTGGATTTTCCCAACGGGAATCATTTGGTTTTTCGCTATGTACGTTAGAGAAAGTACGTTCTTCGATTTTGGAATCAGGACAAGCGTTAGTTGCTAGCGCATCACAAATAGTACATATATCTAATTTAACAGTACCACCTTTTTCTTTTGGGATTTGCCAAGTGGCATACCAGTCGCTTCTAGTATCTACTTTGTCATTATCAGGTCTTTTTCCACTTAACTTCTCGACGGTTACTTTTTTTAAACCATTTGGACGTTTGAATTCTTCCTTGCCATAACTTTGTATCATTTTGGACATAAACTTATTCCATATTGGACCAGCGACGTTTACTCCAGCAGCTCCACGAATCATTTTGGAATTATCGTTATTTCCAGCCCAAACACCCACAGCAATCTTAGGTGTGTATCCTATGGTCCAACCATCACGATATTCGTCAGTGGTACCCGTTTTTACTGCCACACCCGGTAGGTTTAGATAAGAATTTGAACCAAAGGTTGCGCTACGTGCTGAATTATCAGTAAGAATACTAGATATTTGATAAGCTATTTCTTCTTTGAGTACTCTTTTACCTTTTGGATCTTTCTTTTCTTCTAAAACTTTACCTTTAGAGTTTTTAAGTTTGAGTATTGGATTTATCGAGTATTTGATACCGCCGTTAGCAAACACTGAGTATGCGCCAGTTAGTTCGTTTAACTTTACCTCACCTCCACCAAGTACCAGAGATAATCCGTACCTAGACGGGTCAGTAAGTGTTGTGATACCCATATCTTTTGCAGTTTTGATGGTATTGTTTAGGCCAGCGACCCCAAGCATCTTTACTGCTGGAACATTTAAAGAACCAGCTAGAGCTTGACGAGCAGAGACAGGACCACGAAAGCGTCCATCGTAATTATTGGGTGTATAATTCCCAAAGTCAGTTTTCAAGTCCCAAAGTGTAGACCCAGGTGCCCACCCATCTTTAAAAGCAGTTGCATAAGCTATGGGCTTAAATGACGATCCAGGTTGTCTGTCTGACAGTGCCACGTTTACATTTCCATCATTCTCTAAATCAAAATAATCTTTACTACCCACCATCGATATTATGTCTCCGTTTTGTGGACTTATAGCAACTAGAGCAGCGTTACTTGCTCCATATCTAGATAGGTGACTACTGTCTCGAATTATAGCTTCGGCTTGTTTTTGTTTATCTAAGTCTAAAGAGGTGACAACTTTTAATCCACCTTCTTCAACTATACGATCACCGTATTTTTCAGCTAAATATTCTCGAACATAAAATACAAAATGAGGTGCTATAATATTTTCTTTTCTTGGTACAAAAGTTATCACTTCTAGCTTTGCTTGTTCTTCTTCTTTTTTAGTAATATATTTTTCTTTTCGCATTCTTGATAAAACCCAGTCTCTTCTTTCCATTAATTCATCCGTATGGTTTCCATACGGTGAATAATAAGTTGGCGCTTTAGGTAGAGCTGCAAGTGTGGCTGATTCTGCTAGAGTTAAGTTCTTTGCTTTTTTACCTAAGTATGTATTTGCAGCAGCCTCAATACCATAGTTATTACTTCCAAAAGGAATATAGTTTAAATAAAATTCTAGTATTTGATCTTTTGAATATATTGCTTCTATTTCTACGGATAAAATAATTTCTTTAATTTTTCTAGATAAAGTTCTTTCAGGGGAAAGTAGGGCGTTTTTTACAAACTGCTGGGTGATAGTACTCCCTCCTTCTGCGCGACCTGTTTTAAAAGGTTTAATAAGTACACCTCTAATTAAACCACCAAAATCAATACCGTGATGTCTGTAAAAGTTTTTATCTTCAGCGGATATTACTGCTTCTTTTATACTATCCGGCATATCATCAAATTTTACTACTGTACGTTTTTGTTTACCAAAGATGTCATACAAAAGCGTACCGTTTCGGTCGTAAATCTTTGATGAGTCAGCGATATTAATTGCTTTGAGTTTTCCTGGTGTAGGTAAATCCTTACTATACCAAGCAAATAAAGCAACTATAAAAAGAAAAATACCTAGTATTGTATATAGAGTATATTTTCGAAATTTAGCCCAAGTAAATTTAGGATGTTTTGATTTTTTATTACGCCAATCAGATGGTTTTTTAAATATCTTAGTAAAAAATCTTTTGAAATTAATCTTTTTAAATTTTTTGTTCATATTACCTTAATATATTAATGCAATTTATAATTTTAGTCAATGCAGTTATTGTCGTTTTACTGATCAAGGCTATAGAGTTTATTTGTGTCAAATAAACAAAAGATACTACGAAGCTTGGTATTAATTGAAAAATCTTTTATATTTCCGAGGTTTTTTGAAAATTTGTATTGTTTAACAAAGGTACCGTCCTTGGAAAATTCTAAAATTCGATTTATTTTCTGTCCATCAAAGTCAGTAATACCATTTTCTAATATATACATACTGTTTAAATCTTCGGATGCAATTATTCTTTTTGCGCCAGATAGTTCAAGTCCGCTATCAGATACAGATAGATTAAAGTCAGAATCCAATCTACCATTATAAAATTTGTAAAGTTCGTAGTTATCTTTTTTTCCTAATATATAAACATTTCCATCAATTGCAAAATCAATTGCTTTTTGATTTGCGGGTAATTGATTTTCTAATATAAAATTTATAGCCTTACCATACCCCAAGGCTACTTTTGTATGTTTGTAAATTTGCATATCAGAATTCAATAAATATATATTTGTGGCAAAAGTTCTTAGTTGGTTAGTTTCTTCCCATCCACCAGAGGCATCAAGTCGAGTGAAATTTTCTGAATCTGTATTATATTGATAGACTTTAAGATCTTTTGTGTAAAATATTATTTTATTTTCATCAACTGATGATATTAATTTTATATTTTCAATACTTGATGGCAATTCAGAAACTAGTGATTTTTCCCCATCTGTATTTAGGATATTTAAACTATTTGAATCTACAGTGTAGTAAAATGAATCATTTAGGAATAGTAATTGCTGAAGATTAATATTTTCACTAATCTTTGTTAGTTGTTTAGAAGATTCGAAACGTACTGTTTGATCGGCCCTATCTATATATTCTGATATTTCTTGGTTTAAAGATTCGATTTCTTTTTTAAATTTTTGATTATTTGAATATTTATTTAGACTTTCTAAGCTTGAAAGTAATAATTTTCTAGCTTCAATAAAGTTATTATTTCCGATTAAGCTTTTTGCCTCTTCGATATTGGTCCTTACATCATCTAGTGTTTTTTCTATTTTTATATTATCGGAGTTATTCCAATTGTTTTTTAATGTAAAAAACATACTGCTTCCAAACACCAACACAAATAAAATTATTAAAGTTATGAATAGTTTTTTTCGGTTTTTCAATAGAAGTATATTTTGAATAAATTTAATAAATCTTGCGACAAGGTTTTTTGTAATATTTAGAGTATTTGATTTTTCCGTACGAATATTGTCATATTTTTGAACGAAGTAATTTTTTTGTTTGTCAGACTTTTTAAGTGAAGGTTTTTTTGTAGTTTTTCCTCTATAATTGTGCCAAGTTTTGAGTACTCTGTGCCCAACAGTGGTAGTTGCCCTACGAACATGCGGGCTTATTTTTTGAGCAGTATCATTTGTTTGAATCATAAACTTATCCCACATTCTATTACCGCTTTGATTGCCACGGTTCAGACTGCCTGCAATTTTGGGTTTGACATTTTTTAGAATTGATCCTAGCCAGCTCTCGTCCTCTTGGTCGAGATATACCGTGTCTTCTCCTATGTGTTGACCGGGCTCGATGTTTGCTAGTTCTTTTTCAGTATTTAATTCAAATAAAATTGAATTTACGTTTTTGATTCGATTTCTTTTTAATATTTTACCAATTTGCTGTGTTGCGTTAATGACGTCAGTATAGTTGATAATTTCTCGCAGGGATTGGAGAGGAATAATGTCAAGTAATTTCTGGTTTGTTATTAGAATTTTATCTCCTTTTGTTAAAGAACCATTTGTAATGGTGATAAAAGTACTTATAGGAGAGCTGTCTTTTCCAGATATATCTTCTGTGACTTCGCTTAGGTTTTTGTCGCGAAATAAATAGATTTGTGTACCCCCTGAATGGCTTACATATAAAGTATTTCTTTTTAAAGCAATGATACTGCAGTTGATGTGGCCAATCCACTCATTTACCCCTTGAGACGCCATTTCTGCTAATTTCTCGTTTACTTTTTTCAAGGCTTCTTCAAATCGCGTCAAGGTATCAGCATATTTTGAGCCACGATAGTATTCCTCTATAGTAGTATTAATAATCGCATTACCAATTTCAGTAGAAGGAAACCAGGGGCTCAATATCTCAACTAAAAAAATTAGCGTACCATGTTCTTCTTCGGCTGGATTTCTTGGATGATGGATAGACGCCTTGATAAAGCGATCTGGTAGCTTTTGAGTGGTAAGTATTTTACCTATTCTTGTATTATAGTTTTCCATTTCAAAAATTAACCCATTAATAGGCTTTTATTATTATATAACCATTATACATGAAATGAAACTAAATAAGTTTATGCATTATGTTATAATAATGCAAAAGATAAAGGAGTGGATGGATTTAAGTATTTTTCAAAAAATAAAAAATTCTGGATTACTTGGTAGAGGTGGTGCTGCATTTCCTACATGGCAAAAATGGGAATTATTTGCTAATACTACAAATACTAGTAAATATATAGTATGTAATTCAGCTGAAGGTGAGCCAGGCGTTGAAAAGGATGGGTATATATTAGAAAGCTACCCAGAGGACGTAATAGCAGGAATTAAAGTTGCGCTTGATACGTTTTCAGACACAAAAGCTTTTATATATATAAGGGAAGACTACTTAAAAAAATATGGTTTAATTTTAGAAAAATTAATAGGAAATTTACCAATAGAAATAATTCAAAAAACAGGCGGTTATCTTGCTGGTGAAGAGACTACGATCTGTTCAATTTTAACTGACGGAACAATTGAACCTAGTTTGAAACCACCCTTTCCATGTGATTGCGGTATATCTGAAAAACCAACATTAGTCAATAATCTGGAAACCTTTTACCACATAACTCATATTAATCAAGGCGATTATAAGAAAACTCGATTTTATACAATAAGCGGGGATATTGAAAATTCAGGAGTTTTCGAACTACCTGAGAATCTTACAGTAAAGCAGATACTTGAAAAAACAAACAATTATCCAGACTTTGAATTTTTCATTCAATCAGGTGGTGCGATGTCTGGTCAGGTTCAATTACCAGATGAACTTAATCAAAGTGTTCGTGGTCAGGGCGCTATCGTAGTATACGACAAATACAATACAGATCCTGATAAATTACTTGAAAAATGGGTTGAATTTTTCTATCAAGAAAACTGCGATAAGTGCGTTCCGTGCAGAGAGGGAGTTTATAGAATCAGAGAAATGCTAAAAAATAAGACAATAAATATACATGCTTTGAAGGATATTTTCTATGTGATGGAAGAGACCAGTTTTTGTGCACTTGGAAACGCTGCTGTTGTACCAATTAAAAGTTTAATAGAGAAGATTTATGAACGATAGTATTCAATTAATAATTAATAACAAAAAAATACAGGGCCAAAAAAATCAAACCGTACTGGAAGTTGCCCGGAATAATAATATAGATATTCCTGCTTTATGCTATCACCCAGATTTAAAGATAAAAGCGAATTGCCGTATGTGTTTAATTGAAATAAGGGGTCAAAAAGGACTACATACCTCTTGTAGTACAGAAGTAAAAGAAGGTATGGTTATAGATACCGAATCTAAAAAAATCAATCATGCACGCAAAGTTAATCTAGAGCTAATATTTGCCCAGCATAGAGAAGAGTGTCATGACTGTATCTGGTCATTTAATTGTCAATTGTTAAGATTAGCAAAAAAATATAATGTTGAAATAACTCGTTTTGTTAATAGAAAGAAAGGGTTTCCGGTATATGAATTTGGTCCAGCACTTATATTTGATAGTTCTAAATGTATTGACTGTGGAAATTGTATAGATGCATGCAAGCAACAGTCTGTGAATTTTTTAGAAAAAGAAGAAAAAGACCATTTGTTTGAAGTAGTTCCAACTAAAGATCAGAAACGAGACTGTACGTATTGTGGTCAATGTATAGTTCATTGTCCTGTTGGTGCATTTGAAGCAGTTGGAGAATTTGAGGATGTAGAAAAACCCTTACAAGAAAAAGATAAAACTGTAATATTTCAATTTGCACCGTCTATTCGTACAAGTATAGGTGAAGAGTTTGATCTACCATATGGAGAAGTGGTTACTGACAAATTAGTTGCAGCAATAAGAAGGTTAGGTGTGGATAAAGTGTTTGATGTGTCAGTAGGTGCAGATTTTACAACTACCGAAGAAGCAAGAGAGCTACTTGATAAATTTAATAAAGGCCGTGGTCCATGTTTATCGTCTTGTTGCCCAGCTTGGGTTAAGTTCGTTGAATTTAACTACCCAGAATTTATTCCAAACCTAGCTACCACACGCTCACCTCAGTTAATTATTGGTGGATTAATAAAAACATATTACGCAGATAAGGAAAAACTTGATCCTAAAAAAATTGTTGTAGTTTCTGTTATGCCATGTGTCGCAAAAAAATATGAAATACGACGCCCAGAACTTGAAATCAATGGATTAAAACCAGTTGATTACATATTAACAACCAGAGAATTGGCTTATCTTTTTCATAAATATAAAATAGATTTAAAAAATATCAAACCCGAAAAAGCTGATAACCCCCTAGGCGTACCAAGTGGAGGTGGTGTGATTTATGGTGTAAGCGGAGGAGTGGCTGAGTCAGCTCTACGTAGTGCATATGCCAAATCTACAAAACAAAAACTACCAAAAATAGAATTTGACGAATTGCGTGGTATGGAGGGGATTAAAAAAGCAAACATCAAGATAGGCGATAAAGAGATAAAGATGATAGTTGCTAGTGGTTTGGGAAATGCTCGCAAAATTCTTGAAGAACTTAAAAAAGATCCAAAAAAATATGATGCAGTAGAGATTATGGCGTGTCCAGGTGGTTGTATTGGCGGTGGAGGACAGCCAGTACCTTCAAATAGTGAGATAAGGAAAAAAAGAGCTCAAAGTTTATATAACTTAGATAAGGAAGCTGATGTTAGAATAGCGCACGAAAGTCCTATTGTAAAAGAAGTATATGATAAATATTTAGTTAATGATAAAATTATTCATGAAGTTTGTCATACTTCATATTCACAAAAAGAACGAGAAGTTAAATTAAATACGTCTATTGGCGGGGAAGGGATAGATGCAAAAGACAGAGACAGCAGCCATACCAAAGATTGATACCAAGAAACTCATTCAATTTAGTGCGTTGCTTGGTATAGCAAGTATAGCTCCAGTACTTTTGAGTCATCAACAGGTTATATCGGGGCCTATTGTGAACGCAACATTGATTATTTCTGTTGTACTACTAGGTACAGAAAGTGCTATTTTAGTAGGACTTATTCCAAGTATAGTTGCACTTTCGGTTGGTTTGCTACCGGCAGTGTTAGCACCAATGATACCGTTTATCATGCTTTCAAATGTAATTTTGGTTATGGTGTTTGGCTTTGTTTACAAGAGGAGTTATTGGGCAGGTTTAGTTTCAGCAAGTATTCTAAAGTTTTTATTTCTTTTTTTTACAAGTTCAGTTGTTATAAATTTGGTAATAAAGACCGAGCTAGCAAAACAAGTAGGGCTGATCATGAGCTGGCCCCAGCTTTTAACAGCTTTGATTGGAGGAATTCTAGCTTTTGGATTATTAAAATTTATTAAAAAAATGTAAAATTATAAGTATTAATAATGGAGGTATATTATGTCAGGTGAATTAAATGACGCAATATCAACTCAGTTGGGATTTAATTTTGTAGGATGGGGTATTGGTTTAACTTTAGTTTTTATCTTAGTGACCATATGGTCGGTTGTATGGAAGGCAATAGCTTTGTGGAGAGCAGGTAGAAATAATCAAACTGGATGGTTTGTAGTATTATTTTTGATAAATACCCTTGGAATACTAGAGATTTTATATGTATTTGTTTTTCAACCAAAAGAAAACAAGTCAGAAAATTAATATTTTTAGAAAATAGGTAATGTAGATGATTAAGAAGCAGTTCTTAAAATTTCTTTTTTTTATAATACTTGGTACAGCAATATTATGTGTTTATGAGGTATTTTTAAGATATATCCAAGGTGCGGATCTTGGAAACAGTATTTATTCCCTAGATTGGTGGTGGCAGTTTTATAAAGTATTTGTGATAATTGTCGCAATAAGTTATTTATTTAGTTTGGTGGTTAAAGATTGGGGGTGGTGGATAGCTGTTTCAGCATTATCTGCAGTGTTTATTGATTTGATTATAGTTACTAGGCTTGGTGCTGTATCTGGGTTGAGCTTGGCCATTCCTCTGGTTTGGTATTACATATATGCACTAGGCTTGATAAGGATATTTGCAGAGCACTTTAGTGGTGAGAAATCCGATGTACCCAAATGGGGTATATGGGTTTTTGGAGGTTTCTTTATTTTCGATCTACTAATAAAGTTTTTAATATACTTCAACATACTGCCAAGTGTAAATTTGAGTTTTTAGTAAAATTTATTTAAGAGTTTTTGATTTTATATACGACCTGTATTATAATGTATTTGAAATTGAGGCCTTTCCCTGCACTACATCCTATACTACCGAGATACGTCAGTGTCTCGGTAGCTAGAACATAACGTACAATGTACGAAATATACAATAAAGCCTTACAAAATCCCGGAACTTCCGGGTTTTTTTATTTTTGGGCTATAATGTACAAATTTTGATGTTTTCCACGGTACAAAGTACCTGAGTCTAGAATCTTAAATTTCGATTTTATAAATAGATTTTTCAGTTCATTAAGCGAAAAGCCGTGTAGGTATCTGTTTATAACTATATTTCCCGAAGAATTTTTAAATGGATAAAGCGTATCATTGAAATCCATCTTGTTTAAACCAGCTATTTTCTTTATATTATTTATAAGAATATTTTTGGAAATACGAGGATGTTGCTTTATGTCCCATACTGTAAAAACGCACACTCCATTTTTTTTCAATATATTATAAACTTGTTTTATTAATTTAGACCTATATTGTTTTGATGGAATGTGGTGAAGAACGGCTAAGCAATATATAGTATCGAAAATGTTATCAGAAAATGCTAAACTTAAGGGTACTGACACTTGGAAGTTTTGTTTTGGATAACGAGACATAGCTATTTCGATTAATTTTCGAGAAGGATCTATGCCGATATAGTTATAGCTTGATTTTGGAAACATTTCTGCAAGCCTTCCATTGCCACAACCCAAGTCTAGTATCCTATCGCCTTTTTTTGCCCACTTCTGCATGAACTTAATGTCGCGAGATAAATAACTGCGAGTATCAGAGAATTTTCGGGCAATATCATTGTAATCTTGAATATTTTTATATAAAATTTTTTTAGCTAATTTTTCTCTCATATGAATAAACCAAATATAGATTTAATTAAAAAAGAAATAATATTAAAGTCTTTAAACTTGAAGCCACAAAGCAGAGAAGATTTTTTAGTAATATCAAACAAAATTTTAGGAAAATATAAATTAAAAAATACTCCCACCAACTTCGAGCTACTTAAAGCTTACCATAAGACACTAGAAGAAAAAAAATATAAACCCGATCTAAGACTTGAAGAAATCTTAAGGATTAAAAAAACACGATCTTTGTCGGGTGTAGTAGTGGTATCAGTTTTAACTAAACCATATCCGTGTTCAGGGAATTGTTTGTACTGTCCAACGCAAAAAGGTATGCCAAAAAGTTATTTGAAAAATGAGCCAGCTGTAATGAGGGCAATATTAAATAAATTCGACCCTTATTTACAAACCACTAATCGTTTAAAGGCGTTAAAATATTCTGGTCATCCAATAGACAAGGTCAATCTTCGAATAGTTGGTGGTACTTGGTCTTATTATCCAAAAAACTATCAAACATGGTTTATTAAAAAAATATTTGAAGCATGTAATAATTTTCACAAAACAACGAAGTATAAAGCCATGGCGTCACTAGAGAGATTACAAAAAATAAACGAAAGAACAAAGGTTCGAATAGTTCAAGTTTCAGTAGAAACTAGACCGGACTATATCAGCAAAGAAGAGATAAGAAGAATGCGGAAATTAGGTATTACAAAAGTTGAACTCGGCGTACAAATCTTAGACAACGAAATACTGAAAATTAACAACAGGGGCCATAAAGTTAAAGCTACTATTGAAGCTACGAAACTTTTAAAAGACGTTGGGTTTAAAGTAGCTTACCAGATGATGCTAAACCTACCTGGTTCGACTATTGAAAAAGATTTTAATACCTTTGAGAGACTTTTTGAGGATCAAGCATTTAGACCTGATTATATAAAAATTTATCCATTGGCTATAGTGAAAGAAGCATCAGTTTACAAACTTTATAAAAAAGGGAAATTCAAACCATATTCAAAAGATCAATTAATCAAGTTGATTGCAAGCATCAAGAGTAAACTACCTTACTACACAAGAGTAGAAAGGGTTATTCGAGACATACCCTCACAAGAGATAGTTGCTGGGGGTTCACAGATTTCAAATATGCGTGAATATATAGTTCGATATATGGAAAAACAAAATTCAAAATGTAAATGTATAAGATGTCGAGAAGTTAAAAGTTCATATCTGGAAAAAGACAAGCCTTTGCTTTTTAGGGAAGATTATGATTCCTCGAATGGTAAAGAAATATTTCTTAGCTTTGAAAATAAAGCCAGAACAAAGTTATTTTGTATGCTTAAATTAAGAGTTTCACCTAGTACGTTCTTGAAGGTATTGAAGGGATCGGGAATTGTTCGAGAAATTCGAACTTACGGACAACAGATTGCTCTTACTAGTATTGACCCCAAAGCCATACAACACAAAGGTTTGGGCAAGAAAATTCTTAAAGAAGCTGAAAAAATTGTATTCAATGAATTTAAATTAGAAAAAATTGCTGCAATATCCGGTGTAGGGGTAAGGGATTATTTTCGAAAATTAAACTACAAACTTTCTGATACGTACATGATAAAACTTAAAGAGAGCTAAGGTTGTTGGTAGTTGGAGAATAGGTGATATCCCCAAACTAAATATCGTAGGCATTGTATCTGTATAGTGCCAGAGCCCATAGTACATAGCAACAAACTCTACAATTATTGCTGTAAGAATAGAAAGCAGTAATACATAAAGAAATTTTAGTTTCAAAGTATCATTATTTGACCAATATTTATCAATAATAATTATTAATAAAATTAACCACAATCCATCAGCGATTGAAGCTAGTAAGATTTTTGGAAAACTTAGAATTAGAGGGCTGTATTCCATATAAAGGGCAGCATGTAGAGATTCCCAGACAAAATTTAAAATAAATAAAATTGGAAAAAGTTTCAAGTATTTGGCAGTGTTTTTGTTTAGTATACTCATATGTTTTTAGTATGATATAATAAATAAAATAATACAAAAGGAGTATTATGGCAAAATGTGAATGCGGCATGCTATTGGATGAAAATACAACATGTTCTTGCTCTGAGAATAAATGCATACACTGTTGTGAGTGTACGAGTGATTGCTCGTGTAGCTGTAAAGCAAAGTAATTATTATCTAGGTATCAGATATTCCAACCTATACAGATAGGTATAATATATTTTATATAAAATAAATGCTAATAAAAATAAAAAAAGAAATAGATTCTTTAAAAGATACTGCACAAGTCAACGCTTTGCAGCGTTTTTTTAAAACCAAAAAAGGTGAATACGGTGAAGGCGATATATTCTTGGGATTAAAAGTACCAATTCAAAGAAAGGTAGTTGCTAGGTATTGGAGAGATACAACCTTAAGTGATACAAGGAAACTATTAAATTCAAAAATTCATGAATATCGGTTGATCGCACTTTTGATTCTTGTGAAAAAATATACAAAAGGTGATAATACAGAAAAACAAAAAATATATAAAATATATTTAAATAACACAAAATATATAAATAATTGGGACTTGGTCGATCTTTCTGCTCCAAGTATAGTTGGAGATTATTTGCTAAATAGAAAACGCGATGTTTTATATAAACTGGCAAGATCTAATAGTTTGTGGGAAAAAAGAATTGCAGTCCTATCCACCTTTATGTTTATTCGAAACAATGAATTTGAAGACACTCAAAAAATATCAAAGATCTTACTCAAGGATGACCATCATTTGATACACAAGGCCGTAGGTTGGATGCTTAGAGAAGTAGGAAAACGTGATCAAAAACTTGAAGAATCTTTCTTAAATCAATATTATAAAACTATGCCAAGAACTATGCTGAGATATGCTATAGAAAAATTTTCAGATGAAAAGAGAAAGTATTATATGTCAAAATGAAAATAAAAAAATATAAAGAAACCAAAAAAGACGAATTACGAAAATGCACTTTAGTTTTTTTACGTGATAAAGATCGTATTCTTTTGGCAATGAAGAAAAAGGGTTTTGGAGAGGGCAAGTTCAATGGAGTAGGCGGTAAGCAAGAACCAAATGAGGACATAGAGCAGACAGCAATACGTGAATCCCAGGAAGAATTGGGGATAACTCCCAAAAAATTGAAACATATGGGAATATTGAATTTTTATTTTCCACATAAACCTGAATGGGATCAACAGGTATGGGTATATTTTACTGAAAATTGGGACGGTGAACCAACTGAATCTGAAGAAATGGCTCCAAAATGGTTTCACATAGAAAAAATTCCTTATGACGATATGTGGTCGGATGACATCCATTGGTTACCAAGGGTCTTAAAAGATGAAAGTATTGAAGCTGATTTTATGTTTGATGAAGAAAACAATCTCTTAGATATGATCATTTAGTGCCTTGACAGAACTAGTTTTTTTAGATACCATAATATGATTTCAGTCATCTTTGATTGATTAATATAAATATCCTTTTTCTGAAGAGGGTGATATGATTGGTACCTTATAATCCAGATATTTACGTATTCCAGTCTGGAAAAAGAACTGGACAAACTCCTGTAGTTTTGATGTTTCAAGATTACGGTATATTAAGATGGATGTTGAGCAGGGTTCGCAAAGAAGAGGCAGGTAGTTTTAAAAACGATTTACACCTTCACCTTGAGTGGCTTATAAACGCAGGTGAAGAGGTTGAGCCAACTCAAAACTGTCCAATTTGTAAAGAAAGGAAAGTAAGGTCTTTTGCTGTTCGTTGGGGTCATGCAGGGGATTTTTCTATCGACCGTGATTATACTTTTTGTGAGAAAGAGGAATGTAAACAAGAGATACAAGCTTTTTCTTATGATCAAGGATTGACTTTTCTGCCCTTTAAGTTTAGTTCTTTATTACAGTTTCGGAAGGGTGGAGATCGAAAAAGAATTGTAAACTTACTTAAGTGGGCGTTTGGAATCGAAGGAAGGATAACTCGAGAGCGAGCATTTCATTTCTTTTTGAATAATCTGACCGTGCAGGAATAGGCACGGTCTTTTTTTATTTGACAAGTACTTTTCAAATTCATTATACTAAATATATATGTATAATGAATTGTATAATGAGTATAACTAAAAAACCCCAAGATTATCAATGTCTATTTTTGGATATGAATTCATTTTTTGCTGCAGTTGAGCAGCAAGTTCAACCTATATATCGCGATAAGCCTTTAGGTGTTACTCCGTATACTGGTGATTCGGGCTGTATTATTGCAGCATCCAAAGATGCAAAAAAAATAGGTATTAAGACTGGTACTAGGGTAGGCGAAGCAAAGAGTATTTATCCATTCATAAGAATAGTTGAGGCTCGACCAGCCTTGTATACGATTTATCATAATCAAATCAAAAAGGTTCTTGAAAGTTTTTCACCACATTTTGTACCTTTGAGCGTAGATGAGTTTGTAGTAGAACTTGATCCAAATGAACAAAATTTTTGGACTACTAGTAATTTAGCTAGAAAGATAAAAAGAGCTATATGTGAAGAAGTTGGAGATTATCTAACTTGTTCTGTTGGCGTAGGACCAAACCGATTTTTGGCAAAAATGGCAGCTGAAAGTCAAAAACCAAACGGTTTAGTTATTTTAAAATTATCTAATTTATTAAATTTTTATTCTATGCTATATTTACAAAACTTAACTGGAATTAACTTTCGTATGGAGAGACAACTTAAGGACTTGAATATATATACGCCCTTGGATTTATACAATTTGTCGCTTATTGACGCACAACGAATGTTGAAACATTGGGGTAGGATGTGGTATTTTCGTATGCGTGGATACGAAGTTGATTGTGTGGGCTCTAGTACTCAAACAATTGGTCATTCGCATGTTCTGGGTCCAGAATTTCGTAATAAGAGTGGTGCTATCGGTGTTTTGAATAAGTTACTTGAAAAAACCTCTTATAGAATTCGCAAACAAAGATATTTAGCAGGTGGCATAAATATTGTTATTCGATTTAGTGGCGGAAGTAGCTTTGTAAATACAAAAAAAGTTCATAGATTTTGTGATGATTTTAGTTTCAGAAAATTAGCTTTAAATATGATTGAAAATTGTCCATGGTCAAAAAACCCAATATTCATTGCTATTTCAGTATTTGATCTTTCTTCTACAAAATATCAACAAACATCGATATTTGAAGAAATAGAAAAATCACAAAAAGCTTCCGAAATTCTTGATCTGTTAAATGATAAATATGGAGCTAAAACTATATATAACGCCTCTACTTACAAAGCAATAGATAGTGCGCCAGACAGAATACCTTTTGGTAGTGTTCGTTATGACATAAAACACACCTAGGATATGTGTTAAAGTATAAATAGACAAAAATTAAAAAAGGATTTTCATGGCAAAGGGAAACTTTAGCGAACAAGAAGCAAAAGAAGTTGGAGAAAAAATTGGAATTAAATGGGACAAGTTTGACGTAGATCAGTTTAAAAGGGGTATGGACGTAGAGCTCGAACACGGTACAGTTGATACGAATACTAACGTAACTGACGATGATCCAGTAACTACTGGAAAGATCGCTTTGGCACACTTAAACGAATTTGCTGATTATTATGATCGTTTGGATAGAATGGAAGAAGAAGCATACAAATACTGGAAAAATAAATAGAAATAATGTTAAAATACAATTAGGTCGAATATTTATTATTATGTCCTGAAATAAGGAGGTGAATATGTTTTTCTATAAAGATCGAAAAAATATAAACTTTGCTCCAGTAGCAATGTTTTTTATTTTAGTAGGTATTGGAATATTTACTTACGGAATCGTAGCATGGATATTTAACGTTTATAACGAACAGACACTCATTGCTTTTCCGTCAGTAAAAATTATAGGTGGAGCAGTTATTATTCTTTTGGCGTATATTCAGTTAGAAATCGAAGATATAAGAAAGAATAAATAGTGAAAAAAACAATAATAGTTCTTTTGCTTTTTGTATTCATGGGTTTTTTAGTTCAACTAATTCTACACGCTGTTATTGAGATCGGTTACATATATTTATTAAATTATAACTTTGACATGTACGGACTTGGCTTAACATGGGATGATTGGTATTTAATACACTATATTTTTACAATAATTTTAATAATATTTGGTTTGTATTTTGGATATAATTACGGTAAAAAATATTCTAAAAAAATAAAGTTTTAATATGCAACCAGGTGAACAAGAGCAATATAAAGTTGCCAAAATTTTCAACCACTCTGTTTATTTTCAAAAAAACGCAAAAGCAGGTATTGAATACCTTCAACGTGACTTAGATGCTAGTGAGTCTAGGGTGTTTTTTGACCAAGCTAGAATGCGGGGTAAAGCTAATTTTGAAGATGACAGAGAAGGGCAGTTTACTTTAAACCTTCAAAAAGGAAAATATTTTTTAATAAAAAGATAAATAAAGGGGATTATGCAAATATCTAGTCCTGAGTTTGCAAACGAAGAAAGAATACCCACTAAACATACCTGTGATAACAGTGACGTAAATCCTACTCTCAACATATCAGAAGTTCCAAATAATACAAAAACCTTAGCTTTGATTGTTGATGACTTAGATGCACCAATGGGTACTTGGACGCATTGGTTGCTTTGGAATATTGACCCAAAGATTTCGAGTATTGATGAAAATTCTATACCAAACAATGCTTTACAGGGGAAAAATGATTTTGGTAAATTGAATTGGGGTGGACCTTGTCCGGATGATGGCGAGCATCATTATAGCTTTAAATTGTACGCTCTAGATACAGAACTGGATTTACACGAGGGTTCAACAGTGAAAGATTTAGAAAATACAATGCTCGGACATATATTGGAAAAAGCAGAATTAGTTGGAGTTTATAGCAGGCAAGAAAGTAATCAATGAATTTATAAATATATAAATATTTTGAAATAAGGAGGGATATGAAGAACAAAATCTGGTTAATAATACTAATAATAATTGTCGGTTTGAGTATTGTGGGGTTTGCTACATATAAATTATTTTTTGAAAAAACTACTAAATCTACTACGTCAGAAAAATTTAAAACACTACAATTAGATGAAAGTAAAGTAGCAACTCACTTATCTAAAGTAGCTGATACAGAGGATGCGTATTGGCAAAGAGCTTATGAGATATGGTGGGAGTCTGCGGAATCAGAAAAAGGTACTTTTGATTGGGCAGATATTGATTTTATTATAAACGACCTAACTAAACTAAATATTTATCCCATTGTAACTATAAAACCATTTGCAAACTGGGATCAAGATGAGTGCCACGATACATCTTATGAAGCTGACTCACATATTCCTACTAAAGAAAATCAAAAAAGTGATAAAAAGGTTAAAGTTGGGGCGCCATGTGATATCGATGCCTACGCTAATTTTCTTGCACAAGTAGTAGAAAGATATGATGGACACGGCAAAGAAGATGTACCCAATCTAAAAACAGCAGTGACATGTAGGGAGATCATGAATGAACCTGCAATGCAGGGTGGTGGTACAGGCGGAATGGGTGAAGAGTTAAAGTTTTTTGTAGGAACAAGTGATGAATATTTTGAAATTCTAAAAACTTCATATGAAACCATAAAAAAAGCTGACAGTGAAGCAAAAGTACTTCATGCTGGTATGGCTGGAATGCAGGAAAATTTCTTGGAATTTTGGAGGCCAATATTTGAAGCCGGAGCTGGTGATTATTTCGATATAGCAAATATGCATACAATAAATACCGACAATATGAGGCATGATATGTATATTTCGCGTTTTAAGATATTTTTGAAAGAATACGGATTAGAGGATCGCCCAATATTTGTGACTGAAGTTCAGTTCGGTGATTTAGTTGGTCAACCAGCGGATTTAAAGGAGTTTGAAATACTAATAGCAAAAAGTACAATATTTACATTAGCTCAGGGAGTAGATAAACTGTTTTTTATAGAAAATTGGCTTTTCTTTGATACTGAACAGGATCCTGAAAATAAAATAAAATTTGATAATGAGGCAATTGTAGGTACAACACACAAAGTATATTTAAATCTAATTGATCAGCTGAATAGCTTTGATAAAGTAGAAATACTCGAAGAGGATTACACGAAGAATTCAGGTGACAACGAGGGGCTTACTTCAAATATTGGACATTATAAGTTTACGAATGGAAATAAAATAATTTATGTACTTTGGGGGGGGACTGAACTACCCAAAGATCTTCAAATAGATGGATTTTTAAAAATTACAGATATATATGGCGAATTTGAAGAAGTAGCAGCTACAGATAGTATATTATCTGATTTACCGATTTTCGTAGAAACATTATAAATAATTGAATTAAATCTAAATAAAAAGCTCCGATATATATCGGAGCTATGAATCTAGGGTTTCCCCCCAAACAAGATAACAAGCCCCCCAAGTAAAGCCAGTTCCAAAAGTAACTAGAACTATTTTTTTACCAGAAGTTAGGTCTTTGCCTGCGTCTAGTTGAGCTAAGAGTAGCGAGATACTCGCAGAAGAAGTGTTGCCAAATAAAGCGATATTTTCTTGTATTTTGCCTTTATCAACTCTTAACCTACGTTCAATTTGAATACTGATACGGCTATTGGCCTGATGAGGAATTATCATATCTACGTCATTTGGCTTTAGACCAAAAGGTCTCAAAACTTCTCTTACAGAATCAACCATTTTTGGTACAGCCCATTTCATTACAATTGGTCCATTTATTTTCAAAAAATGTTCTCGTGATTGAACCGTTTCATGTGATGCAGGTCTGTTGCTTCCACCAGCTGGCTGATAAAGGTATTGAGCACCAGAACCATCAGACTTTAAATAGAAATTTTGAATACCAAAATGTTTTGGGTTTTTTTTAGTATCTATGGATTGGAGTAAAACACAAGCCGCAGCATCCCCAAAAAGTATACAAGTGTTACGATCTTGATAATCCATCATCGTAGTCATTCTCTCGGAAGCAATCACGAGAGCGTATTCGTAGTTCGTGGTTTTCAGCAATGCTGTTGCTTCAGCCAATGCATAGATCCAACCGCTACATCCAGCATTAAGATCATGGGAAAATGCTTTTTTGTTACCAAGGTTTTGTTGAATGATATTTGCTGATGCTGGGAATATCATATCCGGAGTTACTGTAGACAATATGATCACGTCTACTTTTTTAGGATCAACTCCAGCATTTTCTAAACACATCCTAGCAGCTAGAGTCCCCATTTTAGAGGTCGTAATGCGAGACCTTCTACGTTCAAGTATTCCGGTATTTTTTAGGATCCACTTGTCAGTAGTATCAAGTCCGAGAGTGTTAGAAAAAAACGCATTATTTATCACATCTTGTGAGTCATTTGATACCCAGAAACCAGTGCTACGCATTATAATACTTTTCATTGTATCACCTACTTTTGGTGTTTTTTTGTTATAGTACGAATAATTTATCAAGCTTAAGTTTTAATTAAACTCAATGTTCTATTTTATTATAAAACAGTATAATATTCAAAGTTTATACTTTGAATGCTTTCTGTTTTTGGTATATAATGTAATAAATAAATCATAAAGGAGGAAAGTATGTCAAAAGTTTGGATTTGGATTTTAAGTTTACTCTTAGCGGGTGCTCTAGGACTATCAGTATATTTATATTTCTATACAGACGTTGAACCAAGCGAGGAATGCGAGGAGCCTACTACCGAGGAATGTGTTGAAGAGTTAAGTACATTTACGGGTACTGATGTTAAGATAAGCTTTGACTTTCCAATAAGTTGGGGTGCTGCAACTGAAGAGGTTACTGATGCTGCAGATAGCACAGAGGACGTTGTAGCTGAGGGAAAGATCTTTAAGATTAGTTTTGCTGACAATCCCTTTTTAACAATATCAGGTGCTTCACCAGACTTTGAGTCCGAAGGAATTGGTGGAGTTTGCCCAATTCGTCGATTTTATAACGGAGATACAGAAAGTCTGGTTTGTAGTTCAGCAGAAGATACTTCGGGGGAAATAGTAAATTGTCAGCCAGTAAGCGTAGATAGTGAAAATGGAACTGATTATTATTATTTACCAGAACCTGCTTGTTCTACTACAGGTATAAATAGAGTGATATATTTACCTACAAAAGATGATGTTTTTCCAGGATTGGTAATGGAGATGCGAGTAGTGTGGAATGAGGATATTCAACTAGCAGATATGGGCGCAAGAATATCAGCCGGAGATGATACAAATGATTATTTGGCAAACACATATACTGAAATCTTGCAAGATATAGAAGATGCTGTTACTTCATCGGTGGAAGATTATTTATCTAAATTACAGATCGATCAACTAGATACTCTACTGGAATCAATGGAATATATTATCTAAGATTTTCTTGAATTAAAAGACTCATTGCCAGTTTAATGAGTCTTTTAATTATTTAGATTTGAAATATTATTTAATTCTAGTAAAATAACACTATGGTCGAGAATATTTATTTCGTATAATTTATTAAGGGGGAAAAATGATAAATATTGGTAGATGGGCATTTATTATTGGAGTATTGCTAGCTATTTTGGCCGGCTTTTTCAATGTCCCAAATTTAGCAATAGTTATGGCAATTTTAGGTTTGATAGTTGGGTTTTTAAATATCGAAAAGTCAGAAATGCAACTATTTTTGATTTCAGTAACAGCATTATTAGTTATTGGTATTTCAAGCTTATCTGCTTTAGATATATTTGGTTTTGAAATATCAGGTTGGCTGACTACTGTTATAGGGAATTTCATCACTTTTGTTGCTTCAGCAGGTGTTATCGTAGCTTTGCAGGCTGTATATCAGTCAATTAAACCAGGTAAATAAGCAAAAATTATAAAACGGCTCGATATGAGCCGTTTTATAATAATAAACAAATATTAACATCAAGGGAGGTCTATATAGCAGAGGTTCGAGTATTGTCTGCTGTGGGACCTTGGATTGTACAGGAGTAGAAAGATTATTTTGTAGTCTTTTTTGATATAATAAATCCATGAAAAAAATCGTTAAATACAATAAATTAATTCGTGATAGAATCCCAAAAATTATTGAAGACGATGGCTGGACTCCCATATTAAAAACTTTAAATAAAAAAGAATTTTTAATAGCTCTGAAAAAGAAAGTAGTAGAAGAAGCCAATGAATTAGTAGACGCAAAAAATAAGAAAGATATTGTTAATGAGATCGTTGATATTCAAGAAATATTAGATGCAATAATTTTACAAGTTAGATCATCTAAGTCAAAAATCAAAGAACAGCAAAAATTAAAGTCTAAAAAACGAGGTGTATTTAAAAAACGCCTATTTTTAATCAGGGAAGAAAAATAACAGAGCTCTATTCCACCTACATAAGACAGTATGATACCGTTTGACTACTCTATGAAGTTTAGTTTATGTATTAGATTTTTCTTAATAGAAGGTATTTGGTGCATCAATCAAATTAAACGGGGTTTGTTCACGACAACAGCTAGATAGAGTCGATGTACTGTCTGAAATCTCAACTCCTCAATGCGGGAGCTTTTTTTATTGACCAGAGCTTGAGTTTATAATATAATTATAAAACAAACTAAATAGGAAAAGAAATGACTAGACTTAGAAAAGGAATAATAAGACAAATTAAGAAATATAAGTTTCAGCATTCAAGTAAGCAAACCGCAATTTTAAAAAAATCAATGGTTCGAGGCGGAAGTTTTAAGTCCGCATCCAGTAAAGCAAAAAAAACTAAATAAATCACACAAAACAAGACAGTTTTGACATATATTTGAATGATTCCGAGTTATATTGGAGGTGTATCATGTTTTGGTTTTTTCTGATTATGATTATCGCAATATTCATAGGTACTATTGGTGTATATAAAAGCGAAACCAAGGTTTGGTTGCTTGGAAAAATATTCAGTTTTGCCCCAATGGGCATATGGTTTGATGAAATCGAATATTAAACCGAGATCGAAAATGGGACGAGTTCCCATTTTTTTAATTATAAAATTATTTTTCGAGGTTTTTTAATAAACTTATACCAGTCATCTCTTTTGGTTTTTTAATATCATACAATTCTAATATTGTAGGAGCTATGTCTGCTAATGTAAATTGAGATTGAATTATTTCTGGTAGTAGACTCCCTTTTCTTATTGATTCAGGAAGGGGGGATTTGGGTAATTTATTGTCTGGTGAAATATAGATTAGTGGAACCGGATTTAACGTATGGGTCGTTTCCGGATCTTGTTGTACTTCGCCTAGCATTCTTTCTACCTTTCCATGGTCAGCGGTAATCATAACACTTGCTCCAGACACAAGAGCTGTTTGAGTAATGCCCTGTAAGGCTACGTCTATTGCAGATACAGCGTTTGCTACAGATTCTATGTTCCCTGAGTGGCCAACCATATCTACATTACCAAAGTTAGCAACTATAAAATCATATTTTTTCGACTTTATGACTTTAATGATTTTTTTTGTTATTCTTGGAGTTTGTCCTTCCGGAGAAGATTCATAAGATTTAGGGTCTGGAGATTTAAAAAACACTCTATCTTCATTTTTAAACGGTTGTTCGTGATAGCCATTTAAAAAGTAAGTAACATGAGCATATTTTTCAGTTTCTGCTATATGGAGTTGTTTTAAGTTTTTATCAGACAAAAGCTTACTTAGGGGATTGTCGAAGGGCTTTTTAGGATAAATTATTTTTACTGGTAAATCTTTTTGATAATTTGTAAGTGTACAGAATTGTATTTTTAATATAGGGGATAAGCGCCATAAAGGTCGAAATTTTGGATCCACAAAAGCCGTGGTTAACTGTCTAGCCCTATCAGCTCTAAAATTAAAAAATATTACGGAATCATGAGGCAAAACTTTTGTTAATGGTTGGTTGTCTTCGTTGATTATAACAGTAGCTGGAATATTTATATCAGTAAGATTATTTTTATATGCATTTGTACAAGTTTCCAAAGCATTTTGAGATTTATGCGAACTTCTTCCTTGGGCTATTGCTAGATAAGCTTGTTTTATTAGGTTCCAGTTTGAATCTCTGTCCATAGCATATTGTCTGCCTACAACGGTAGCGATTTTACCGATCTTTTTTTCTTTCATATAGCCCTGAATTCTATCTAAAAAAAGTACACCTTCGTTTGCAGGAGAATCCACGCCATCAGTAATTGCATGTAAAAATACTTTTTTTATTTTATTTTTACTTGCGAAATCAATAAGAGCTTTTAGGTGATCTATGTGACTATGTATCTCACCATCACTTACTAAACCAATTAGATGCAATGAAGAGTTGTGTTCGTTACAGTTTTTTGCAACTTTTTTTAAAACTGAGTTTTCAAAAAATTTTTGGTTTTGAATTTCTGAAGTAATTCGCGATAGATCCTGTAAAGGTAGTGTTCCTGACCCAATTGCCGAATGACCAATTTCTGAATTTCCAATTTTATTATATTTCCCAACCATTTTTGAAAAAGCTTGTAATATTAGATGAGGATAATTTCGCCATAAATAGTTGTATACTTTGGGATTTGCCATAGTAATTGCATTTCCTCCCCAAGCAGGACTTATACCCCAACCATCAAGAATAAGCAAAACTAAAGGTTTAAAAAGTCGGGTTGATTTGTTTTTCATTTTTTACCACCTCGTTATTTTGAACATTATTTTCTAATAAGCTTTTTGCAGTCATTTCGTCTGGAATACCGAGTTGTAATAACTCCAGTATTGTTGGTGCGATGTTTGATAGGGTAAATTTACCAATTTTTCTAATATTATATTTAATAGATTGATTTGATATTAAGATAAATGGCACTGGGTTGTTTGTGTGTTCTGTTTCCATGTTTCCCGTAACTGGATCTAGTAATTCTTCGGCATTTCCATGGTCAGCAGTTAATATTAATACTGCATTTAATTTTAGTATAGCACTTGTTATTTGTTCAATACATTTATCTACGTATTCTAGGGCTTGTATAGTAGCTTCCTGGTTTCCGGTATGACTAACCATGTCTGGGTTAGCGAGATTTACTACTATAAAGTCATATTTGTTTATATTTTCTAGGGTTGTTTTTGTAATTTCAGCTGCGCTCATCTCTGGTTTTAGGTCGTAAGTTGCAACTCTAGGTGATGGAATTAAAATTCTTTTTTCTTGTGGAAATGGATTTTCACGAGCTCCATTTAAGAAATACGTAACATGGGCATATTTTTCAGTTTCAGCTATGTGTAATTGAGACAAGCCAGCGTTTGATATTACTTCCGCTAGACAGTTTGGAACAATTTTTTCTTGAAATACAGGATGAACCTTACCTTCATATTCGCGTTCATATGGAAGCATTGAAACGAAAAAAAGATTTTGGATCTGTCTACCTCTATGAAAAGAAGTAAAATTTTTCGAAGTGAAGGATCTTGTTAATTGTCGGGCACGATCAGCTCTAAAATTAAAAAAAATCACCACATCATTATTAGCGATAAATCCTTTTGGTTTGCCGTTATTTTGAATTATTGTTGGTTTTATGAATTCATCACTAGTTCCACGAGCATACGCCTTACTAACAGCATTCATAGCATTATCAGCTTTCTCGCCTATGGATTGAGTGAGCGCAAAGTATGCTTGACTTGTTCTGTCCCATCTATTATCCCTGTCCATAGCATAGTACCTTCCGGAAATAGTAGCGATTTGTCCAACTCCTATTTTATGCATAAAATTTTCTAAATTTTGAACATATTTAAGAGCACTCATGGGGTCACTATCTCTACCGTCAGTAAAAACATGGATAAGTACAGTCTTAAAATTCTGTTCTTTACATATTTCTAGAATATGAAAAAGATGGCTTATATGACTATGTACACCACCGTCACTAACTAACCCAATTAAGTTTATCTGAGAGCTATTTTTTTTCGCATACTTTATCGCATTTAAAATGGTTTTGTTTTTTTTCAAACTACCGTCCATGATTGCATTGTTGATTTGAGATAGATCTTGAGAGATTAATCTTCCGGCACCAATATGTAAATGGCCAACTTCAGAGTTTCCAATATCGTGTTTAGGTAATCCTACCGCTTCACCCGCAGCCTCGAGTATAGTATGTGGATTTTCTCTCCACAGTTTATTGTAATTACGTACATTTGCAATAGATAGTATATTTCCACCCCAAGCAGGACTTATTCCCCATCCATCGAGTATTGCAAGTACAATAGGTTTTGGTCTTGTGGGATTTATCATATGGTTAGCACATTAGTCAGTGAGTATCCGGTCATTTCTGTGGGTTTTTTTATATTCAATAGATCCAATATAGTTGGTGCTATATCAGCAAGCACCCCTATGGGTTGGCTATTCAAAAATTGATCAATTTGGTTTTGGTTTGATGGAGTATTCTTTTTGTTTGCATGTGAGATTAGAATTATAGGTACTGGGTTGGTTGTATGGTCTTTACTGATTTGACCTGTTTCAGCGGTGTACATCTCCTCTACATTTCCATGGTCAGCAGTAATCAGCATACAGTACGAGTTTTTAATTACACTATCAAATAATATCTTTATAGCTTTGTCAGTTGCCTCTATTGATTTTACGGCAGCATCAAAATTTCCAGTATGTCCTACCATGTCTGGGTTAGCAAAGTTAATTATTATAAATTGGTATTTATGTGTACTTAAGGCTTCTTCGCTCTTTTTTGCGATTTCAAAAACACTCATCTCGGGTTTTAGGTCATATGTTGCTACACGAGGTGATGGCACTAGTATACGGTCTTCGTTTTGTAGTTTATCTTCTTTTCCTCCATTTAAAAAATATGTAACATGAGCGTATTTTTCAGTTTCAGCTATATGAAGCTGCTTCATTCCAGCATTGGATATAAGCTCTGGCAAGGTGTTGGTAATTGGCTGTGGAGGAAATACTACTGGGAAATCAAAGTTTTGCTGGTATTTACTAAATGACACCAGGTTTAAATGTTCATATTGATTTGTTTTGATTTCTTTTAGTTTTTTATCATAAAAAGATTTTGTTAATTGAATCATACGATCTTCACGAAAATTAAAAAAAATAATAAAATCTCCATCATCTACTTGGCCAAGAGGGGATTTGTCTTTGTTTACTATTACGGTAGGGGTGACAAATTCGTCAGTAAGATTATTTCGATAAGCTTTCTGTATAGCTTCGTATGCAGACATTACATATTCGCCCTTGCCGTTTGCTATTGTCTGGTATGCTGCTTCAGTTCTTTTCCAGCGTTGATCTCTGTCCATTGCATAGTATCTTCCGATAACAGAGCAAATTTTTCCAACCCTAGATTCTTTTGTTTTTTTCTCAACTTTTTGAATGTCTGTTAAGGCAATTTTAGGTGGTGAGTCTCGTCCATCAGTAATCAAATGAATACAAGTTTCAGGAGAGCCGTTGTGACTTATTAAGCTCAACAAAGCCATAAGATGGTCTGTGTGACTATGTACACCACCTTGGCTCACAAGCCCAACAAGGTGAATTTTTTTATTGGTCTTTTTTGTTTTATGACATGCATCAACCAAAATAGAGTTGCGAAAAAAGCTGTTGTCAAGTATTGCATTGTTTACCCTAGCTAGACTTTGCCATATTATACGCCCAGCACCAATGTTGTAATGACCAACTTCGGAATTTCCAACCTCGCCCCATGTAAGCCCTGCTTCTTCGCCAGCAGCAGATATACTGCAGTGTGGGTAATTTGTAAGACAGTGGTCGTAGTTTGGTTTGTTTGCTTTGTTTATAGCGTTGCCCACTTTGTTTGGGCTGATACCCCAACCGTCCAAGACTAACAAAACAACGCCCCTATGTTTTGTAGAATCTAACTTATTCATATTTTATTTTTTATAATTTGGAAATGTTGATATACCGGCAAAGGCTGAATTATCTATCAGTTCGATTTCTATTTGAAGAAGTCTGTTGTATTTTGATATTCTTTCACTTCGTGTAAGTGATCCAGTTTTTATCTGTCCACACCCTACGCCTACCGCCAAGTCTGCAATATAGGTATCTTCGGTTTCTCCTGATCTATGAGAGATTATTTGTGAATATTGATTTTCTGTAGCGATTTGAATTGTTTTGAGTGTTTCAGTTAGAGTACCTATCTGATTTGTTTTGATTAGAATTGAGTTAGCAATATTTTGAGTGATCCCAAGGTTTAATTTGACTGGGTTAGTAACAAATATGTCGTCTCCAACTATCTGAACCTTATCTTTTAGTTCGTTTGTGATATCCTCCCAACCTTTTTTGTCGTTTTCGTCCAATGGGTCTTCGAGTGAGATAATAGGAAATGATTTGAGTAATTCGTGATACATACTTATCATACCTACTGTACTTAGGGTTTGTGTGCCGCCTTCATATAGGTAGTTCCCGTCTTTATAAAGACTATTTGCTGCAACGTCCAAAGCTAGATAAATATCTTTTCCTGGAGTTAGTTTTGCATTTTCTATAGCTTTCATAATTAAAACCAGAGGCTCTTTGTTTGAAGCTAGGTTTGGTGAAAATCCACCCTCGTCACCAACGCCAGTTGATAAATTTTTGTCTTTTAATAATTCGTGTAACTCACTAAATACTCTCGAGCCCCATTCTAAGGCTTGACTAAAACTACTAGCTCCACCTGGTACAATCATATATTCTTGGATGTCTAAGTTGTTGTCTGCGTGAACCCCACCATTTATAATATTCATCATTGGTATTGGAATAAGGAAGTCAGATACTTTTTTCCCGAGTTTTAAAGACAGGTACTTGTATAAGGGAATATCTAAGCTTTTTGCTGCAGCTCTGCTTACAGCCAATGATACAGACAGTATTGCGTTTGCACCAAGACGTGATTTATTGTCAGTATTGTCAAGTTCTATCATTATTGTGTCAATCTTGCTTTGTTCTTCTATGTCTACACCTTGTAATATTCGGGCAATTTTTTCATTTACATTGTTTACAGCTTTTTTAACACCCTTACCAGAATATCGAGCACTATCCTCGTCTCTCAGTTCCAGGGCCTCGTTTTTACCTTTTGATGCACCAGAAGGCACCATGGCAATACTAGATATATCGTTATCGCATAAAACGGTGGTTTCTAGTGTTGGTACACCCCGAGAATCTAAAACTTCTCTAGATTTAATTTTTTTAATTTTACTCACTTCTTGTCTCCTTTATAGTATTTTTTAATTTTGTAATTATATCAACAGGATAAGGGTCGCATGTATTTAAGATAGCTAAGTAATAACTAACCATATCACCTAAGTAGATAAGTGCAGAAGTTTCAGCCAGGGGAGACTCAATAGCCATATCAACTGATACTATTTCTGTAGAAATTTTTTTTGATTTTAATGTTTTATAGAAAAAATCTTGTCGTAATTTTGATTTTGGGTGGTCTAATTTAGATCTAAGTATTATAAAAGTAAGTTTATCTTTTAATTCATTTGGAAAATCCAGCCCTACGATACTATTGTGGTTTGATTCTGGAATTATTTCAGCATAAGCTGCTGATTTTGCGTTTTCATTTATTTGAGTCTTCCATCGAATAGCAACACTTTCCAAAGAATTTGTACCATAAATCACGGGTATCTTATTATATAGTTTCTGAGCAATTTTTTTTGCTTGATTTTTGGAAATTGGAACTTCACGGTTAATTTGCTCCTTTTGATTTTTAAGCATTGATAGAGTAGTTTTAAGGTCTTGTTCTGCGATATCAACAATATTTAGCTTTTTTAAAATTCCTATTATAGACACAAGCAAATATCCCAAAGCAGCTCTTGGTGGAGATTTATAAGCAAAACGATAATAAGGAGCTCTGTATTTTAAAGCTAATTTTTCTAATTCACCGCCAGTAGTGATAGCTATTAATTTTGCTCCTTTTTTGTATGCTTCGATAAAACTATCTGTAACTTCTTCTGTGTTTCCGGAATAGCTAATTGCGATCACAAGCGTTCTATCGTCAACGAATTCTGGTATTCCATAATTATGATGGGTGTGTATTGGTATCTCGCTAGTTTTTAAGGTAAGGCCTTTTGCTATTTCGCCACCTATGCCAGATCCGCCCATACCAAGGATAAGTACTTTATTTGCCTTTAGGTAATAAGAGGGGAGTACTAATTTATTAATTTCAATCCAAGCATTTTCAAACTGAGAGGGTAGTTCGTTAATATTTTTGTATAAATCTGAAGGATCTATTTGTTTGTAAATATTTAAATCGTCAAGATTCATTTTGTTCCTGATTATAATAAATTAACTTCTAATTTATAGTAGCATTTTTTTAATAAAAATAAAAAAATCCCCTCAAGCGAGGGGACTGGCAGCTTTCAATCTTCAATGAATACGGCTATTAGTGTGTAGATACACCAGGTGAATACTGTGAGCCAGGTGTTCCAACTCATAATAGCTGATGTTAAGAGTCCGGCAGGCACTCCTAGGATTAATGCGAATATGATTTTTTTACGGTTACTGAGTTTATTAATAACCTTATCAAGAATCATATGGGCGCAAAACCCTCCAATAGATCCAATTATCAAGATTACTACTTCCTTGTATTGGATCAGAAAGTCTGTGATCGGTAACATATTCTTCCTCCTTAGTTAAATGAAGGTGGTTAACCGGTTACCGTCACGAATCCTTTGTGATTTATGTTAATTACTAAGAACTAAATACCTTATCTTAAAATATGTGTTTTGTCAATAGAAAAACCCGCCATAAATGGCGGGCGTGATTTCGAAAACTGTAGAAGGTTTTAATTGAGTGGGTTGCCACATTTGTAGCAAAAACTTCCCATTAATCCCTTCGCTTTGCAACTAACGCACTGTTTTCCTGCGTACAATACGCCTGTTCTGTTTTTCGACGAAAAGTACCCAAAAATTTTTAATCTCTTTTTACCAAACAGATCGTCTGTAGTGCCCCCGAAGTTCCACGAGTCACCACTCCCATCTTCACGTTCAAGGCTAGAGATTAGCACCTTGATCGTTGTTGGGGTTTCGTCATTTTTGGAGATAACAAACTCCACATACCTGAGACCATCCTCAGCGTTGTTATTGAACAACGCCAGCATGATACTGAACCTGGGTGGTCCATTCTTGATGTTAAATTGTGCAGTCATACGACTACACCTCCATATTAGTATTTTCCTGAATACTCAGGATATTCTAATCATACGATTAGAACTGTACTAGTATACTACAAAAATTCATTTTTGTCAAGGCTTTTAACGGGAGTATCTGGTGTGTTGTTTGGTATGAAGTAATCTTATTGATAGTTTGGTGTTTGGTTGTGTTATGGTGGACCTTAGCCAAAAAAGTTTGCACTTACTTCTGGAGGAAATTTTGAGTTGAGTTATATAATATTTAGAGTAAAAGAATACCCCGTAGAAATACGGGGTATGGATTTAAAGTTTACATTAAGCAGTCTGTAAAAGTGATAGTGCTAAAAGTCGAGTTTCGTCATCTCGTTTTCCTTGAGATTGTTCAATAAACGAGCTGATACGTTTTTGGACTCGAGTATCGGAATGAAAGTCCCAATATTTGACCCATCTCAACCAATCGCTTGATCGGATACGATGCTCGTTTTTGAGTAGCCAAGTTAAAAGTCTCGATTTGACATCTTTGGTTTGAAATATGTGTGCCCACTTTTTAGGAATATCGAGCCAATTACGGTCCTCTCCGTTTTTGTCGAGATAGTTTTCAAAAAACATATCTCGCATTTTATCAAGAGAAAACAATAAATTAGCTACATCCTGTTCGTGAATTATGAGCCACTTCCATTGTTTGGCAGCAAATAACTCCCGAGCTTTAACAACCTCAGGGTCCCATTCCCACCTTTGATAAAGTGGGTTACTGAGAATAAGGAAACGAGCCAATCGATCAGAGCACTTGAATTTCTCTTCCATGCCGCACCAGGCAATTAAGCCAAGAGCATTACGGAATTCGGCCTGTTTTTGACACAAAGGAATTAAGACCTCTTGCAACCAAGTAATAGTAACTTCTTCAGATTTTGCTGGTGCCGAAGCTAATATTGATTGGACAATAAACTGTTGCCCATATCCAGAATTCACTAAGGCATTTCTCCAGTTCTCATTTCTCCAAATAGAAGTTGCTAAAAACTTGGTTTTGTCGTATTCAGTCTCAGAAGGTAAGATCTCTCCAACCATCTTAGTTGAAGTAATCTCTGCTTTTTTAAGCTGATAGCCAGCGCTAAGAAAACGTTGAGCATAGTAATTATTACGCAATCCAGCGCGAGCACGTACTTTGTGCTTAACTATGAGTTTAATTAGTTTTTGGCCAGCCTCATCATTAAGAAAAATGTCTTTTTGATTTGCTAGCCATTTATCCAGATCGATACGTATTTGAGTAGAGGGACTATTGCTTTCATCCCAATATTCGAGTAGAAATTCAACATCTCCCAATCCGATTCTGATTAACTGTGAAAACAACTCAGTGTTGTGATCGTGGTTATTTGTTAATTTATCTCGGATTGAACCACGGTTGCCCAAAGTACTATATCTTATGTCGCTTACAAGATTGTATGCGTCTTCGTGCTTTTGAGCTATTTTTGCAATCTTAATAACTGTCTTGATTGGTAAGAGCTCTAAAAGCGCTGATAGGTTAGTAGATATGTTGCGAACATATTCTTCCATTTTATCCGAAGGACTATGAATAAAGGCTTCTGGGCAGTAAGAATCACCCCGCACACTTTCTCTAACTTCTAGACATCGAATTAGAAAGGCTGGTAGGGCTTGCGAGTCAGAAAAATACATCCCAAACTTTTTTATTGCAAGCAGGATCCACCGATTAGATCTGTCTAGCGTTTTAGTTAACTCGACAGCTAATTCATCTTTTTGCTTTTGGTTCCAGTTTGAATCCAGATGCTCAGCAAAAAACAATGCTAGTTCGAATTTACGTTCGTAATATCTTGTCAGTTCTGCTGGTTCGTAACTCCATGTTGGTGAATCAGAGTTAATTAGAACTGAAAAAATATCTTTCCAGCAAATCGAGAAACTTGGAATCAATAGGCTGAAAACCGGTTCAATAGTGTAGAGCGAGGCTTCGACCGACGCGCGTCGAAAACCAGACAATACAGTAAGATCCATTTCACCAAGATAGTACTTGATTATACCTGGAACACTGTCATTGAAAGGTTTTCTTATTAATCCACGACAAGCGTTAAACAACTTGGGTTTGTTTTTTGGTGGCATAGCTTGCCATTTTCCCGTTAAACCCGCAGCTGTACGAATATCGCTCCAAGTAAAATTGGTTTGAGGTTCACGCAACTGATGCCAAAGTTCTGATGCCGAGTCTGAAAGGGTGATCCTGTACCGATCTAACAAAAGCAATATCCGTTGCCTTTGTTGTTCAGAAAAGCTGGCTTCTTTCAGGATAACTGCAACTAAAAGTTGTCTGTCTGCCTTAGTTTTAAGCCACTCTTCTGCTACATCGTGGTAAATAGCTTCAGGGTGAAGCGCATGGGAAAGCATAACTTCAATTACATACATACTGCTAATAGCTTCAGGCCAGTTTGTGATGAGATCTAGGTTATGCTGTAAGAGATTTTCGAGTTTTTCTTCAGGCGTTTGATCGATGAGAAAAACAAGAGCTCTTTCTGTGGGGCTTATATCGTTTTTTTTCCCACTCATAATTTGCCTCCTTAACGGAAGTATGCAGGTGCTTCCTGCTAAGTTACCAAACTAATATATTTTTTCGTTAATCTGTACGTTACTCTAGACATAATCAGCCCAGGCTGTGTCTTGGTTTGCTTATACAAGAAAAACAAAAGATATAAAAGCTCGGCTCGCTCTTTTGCTACCAGTTAGATTTGATAGATTGTTAAAGAGCCGTTAAACAGAACAGTATAACAAAAGATTTTATTAAATTCAATTAAAAAAGATCATAAAATGATCTATATTTTCTTGTGTAACGGGAATGTGGTGGACTGTGCCGGATTTGAACCGGCGACCCCTACAATGCGAATGTAGTGCTCTACCAACTGAGCTAACAGCCCACAAAGATAATTTTAGCACATTTATCTTGAAATAAGACCCTAAAAGCAGTATGATTATATCGTGTTTGGGCAAGTGGCGGAACGGTAGACGCGTAGGTCTCAAAAACCTATGAGATTTATCTCATGAGAGTTCGACTCTCTCCTTGCCCACCAATATATATAAAAATGATAAAAAAAATATTTGAATTTGTTCGGTTTATAACAGTCTTTTTACTATTTTTTGCATTAATCTATGGTGCTTTAAACTATCCGGCACTTTCTAATAATATCTCGCATTATCAAGAAAAGGGCAAACATGTAGTAGATTTACATAATAAGAATATATTTACCGAAGAAGAAGCCAAGATTATTCCAAAATCTTCAGACGATCATCTGGTTGTGCCGGTTTTACATATAGACGTACCAATCGTATGGGAAAGCAAAGAAAATCAGATACTTGATAGACTAAAAGATGGTGTAGTTCGATTTCCGAACACTGCATTACCTGGGGAAATAGGTAATATATTTATAGTTGGGCATTCATCAAATTGGTGGTGGGACCAAGCAAAATACAACAGTATATTTGCGGCACTGAGTCGACTACAAAAAAACGACGAAATACTCATATATTACAAGAAGCAACAATATATATATAAGGTAAGTGGTAGTAAGGTTGTACTACCAAATCAAATAGATGTTTTGAAAAGTGACGATTCAAGTATTCTAAGCTTGATGACATGCACCCCAGTTGGTACTAGTTGGAAGCGTTTGGTAGTAACTGCAAATCAAATATGGCCAAAGACCGATACAAATAAAACTAAAAAAAATACAAGCCCTAATACAGATATTTTGCCATCGATTCGTTAGCGAATAGAACTAAATTTTAAAATGCCGTTTTTTAGAATTAGTAGTTTGGAGTAATTATCGAAAAAATCGTATTTAATAGTTGGGTTTAGATCAAAGATTTTTGTAGCGTGTCCTTTTAAATCTGATATGGATAATTCATCATTGGACACAAAGTATACATAGTATTGATTGTAAAAGAAGTTTGATTCAGATATTTTATCGCTAAGTCTTCTTAGTAGATAGTTTTCTCGAGCTTGGTTAAATATATCTTTATTATTTTTTTGATAAACCCAAAGCTCGTTATTTGTGTAGTAAGTGAGTGCAAGTTTTTCACCAAATTCAAGCCAGTTTCGATCAGTTGTCCAGTGAAAGCCTTGTACTTGTTTATTGAGTAAAGCTAGATTTTTATTAAAGTATACGTGTAAGTTGTTATCATCGTCGAGTATTGCGTATTGCTTGTCTTTGGATACTTGGATTTTAATAGGTAGGGCAATGTCTAGGTCGGCTTCTATAATATTAACTTTAAAACTGCTTGTACTAATTCGAACTATTTGATTTTTATTTTCAAAACTTCTAAGTGCGTATATATAAGAGTTTACGTAAAAATCGACAATATCTTGTGCGATTTCTGTGATTTTTTGATCAATTATATTATAAGAAATTAAAAGTTTTTTGGATTGTATGATCAAGGTATTTTTATATACATCTAAATTATCAATCTCCTTAATAGGAATTTTATTATTTAAATTATAATTATTACCAGTTTTCCAATTTAATACAAAATAGTTCTCATCTGACTTAATAAGTAGGTAGTCATTATTGATCGATTCAATAATTCGAGAATTAGCACTTAGGTCACTGAGTAGATGTATATTTTTAAGTTTGTTTTCTTTTAGGTCTAATGTGCTTATATGTATTCCTTTTTTATCGTAGAGTATAAAAGTATTATTTTTGTCAATTGTTTTAAAGTCAATGATATTTGGGGAATCTATTTCTTTAAATTCTAAACTTTCTAAAATTAGTAGCGCATCATTAACTTTCGTAGCTAAGCCTTCGTAAATTATTATAGTTTTATTAATAGATTTATAGCCATCTTTTTTAATTTCTAAATTATATTTACCTGGAAGTAAATACGAAATTCGAAGCGGGGTATTGTTTCCTTTGTATTCTTTGTCTAAGAATACGTCTGTGGACTTTGGGTATGTACTGATATATAGTAAACCAGTTTTTTCAACCTTTCCAGTTTTGAAATTATAAGCGAAGCCAGAAGCTTTAAAAACAAGAAAACTAGCAATGATTATAAATCCGATTATTATTACAAACCAAACTAGGATATCGATCAATAACCTTTTATTTTTCTTGATTTTTTCTAAGAATTTTTTCATATCAACTTATACCATATTATCAAAATACAGATATAATTAATAGATATAACTAAAAACCCGACATCTTAAATGATGGTAATATATGAGTAATGATGATAATCTATAGTATAATCAAAAAAATATGTTAGTAAAAAGCTTAGGAATAGATTTGGGAACAACAAATACTTTGGTGTATGTACCAAAGAGGGGTATTATAGTAAACGAGCCTACTGTTGTCGCCTTATCTACTTCAGACAATAAGGTTTTGGCAGTAGGGCAGTCCGCCAAAGATATGCTAGGAAGAACTCCGGATAGCATTATTGCAAATCACCCACTTCGTGATGGTGCAATAGCTGATTATTTTGTAACAGAAGCATTGCTAAGGTATTTTGTTAACAAAGTAATTGGAGTAGTACGACTTTTTAAACCAGAAATACTTGTATCTATCCCAGCAGGTCTAACCAGTACAGAGAAAAGGGCTGTGATAGACGCTACTACCCATGCAGGAGCTAGGAATGCATATGTAATAAAAGAACCAATAGCTGCTGCTCTTGGCGCTGACATACCTATTGCTACCCCATCTGGACATATGATAATCGATATAGGTGGTGGCACTACCGAAGTTGCCGTATTGGCGCTTGGCGATATAGTAGCTTCTTCATCTGTGAGAGTTGGCGGAATTAGGTTTGATCAAGACATAGCTTCGCATATTAGAAAGAAGTATAATTTAATTATTGGTGAAAGAACTGCTGAAGAATTGAAAATTAAAATAGGATGTGCGCTGCCTTTGAAAAAAGAATTGAAAATGGAGATTTCTGGATCAAATGTAATCTCGGGCTTACCAGAGAGTATTATGGTTTCTTCAACTGATGTAGCAGAAGCTTGTAGGGACGGAATGAACGAGATAGTTGGTGCGGTTAAGGAAGTATTACAACACACACCACCAGAATTGTCTGCTGATGTTATAGATAAAGGAATTGTAATTACGGGTGGTGGTGGGTTACTTCGTAAAGTTCATGAATTATTTAGTAAGGTGACAGGTGTGAGTTGTGAAGTTGCTGAAAACCCACTATTGTGCGTTGCAAAAGGTACTGGGATAGCAGTTGAAAATCTAGAAGCTTATAAAAAGTCAATTTTATGGGCAAGGAATAAATAAATATATTTATATATGGAGGGGTGGTTATTTTACAGCTTGATAGTACTTTTAGGATTTTTAATCTGGTATTTTATATATAAACAACCTTTATGGGTTGTTTTGTTTTTAATCCTATTATTACCATTCCATGCGTTTCTTGTTACTTCACTAGGTTATTTTTTAAATCTTGACTCTATTCAGAGTTTAGTTCTTTCGTTTTGGAAAGAGTTTATAATTATAAGTTTCTTGTTGAAAACTACCTATAAGTCCCTTACAACGTCCAAGCTACCTTTTAAGTTTCTGTGGTTTGATTATCTTATATTTGGACTTTTCATTCTATCTTTAGTTGTAAATTATATCCAAGATACACCAACCCTTATAACAGCATATGGTTTAAGGTATGATTTCTTGATGTTTGCAGTATATTTTGTTTTTAGAAGTCTGAATTTTACCGATGAAGAGCTTATGAAGATAGTGAAGGCGTTTATGTGGACTGGGGTAGTTGTGGTTTTGTTTGGTTTGTTACAAAAATTATTATCAGCTGATTTTTTGACTAACTTTGGTTATGCTGGCGTAACTGACTGGAATCCCAAAAATCTACTTAGTTTGCCTTCTTATTCATATATACATGAAACAAATACTCAAAGATTGCAATCATTTTTTTCAGGTCCCAATGCTCTCGCTTCATATTTGGTGATATTGTGGGGTTTGAATTTATTTAATATCGCTAGAGCAAGGATTGGTAAGGGTTTGATTTTTTATGTTATATATTTACTTGCAATAGGAGCTTTGTTATATTTGACTTACTCTAGATCGGCCTGGATAGCAGTAATATTAATTACAATTTTATTTATTTTGAGTTTGTTTAAAGAATGGCGTACTAAGATATTGATAATTATTATTTTGCTTTGTTCTGGGGTTATTGGTGTGTTGACTTTTGGTGGAAATCTATCTGAGAATATTTTACGAACCAATTCATCTTTGAATGGGCATATGATAAGGAATGCAGCAGCAGTTTATCTAATAAAAAACAATCCCGAAGGACTTGGCGTTGGTACTGCTGGACCTTCGAGTTTGAGATTTGAACAAAGTAGCACCAAGATCCCTACAAAAGCTTACCCTGAAATCGAATCTTATTTGAATAAAATTAATATTAAGTCGAATCCGTCTAGTTATCACTTTATACTCAAGGATTCACTCGTACCTGAAAATTGGTTTTTGCAAATTGGTGTTGAAATGGGAATTTTGGGTTTAACTATGTTTATCGCTATAGTTTTGGGTATTTTTTGGAGTATGTATTTTCTTTACACCAAAGCAGCTAACCATTTCCATAAAGAGTTTATTTTGATATGCTTGTTTATTGGAGTTGGTTTAGTGACACACAGTTTATTTCTACATACTTGGTCAGATGCACCAACAACAATACTTTATTGGGTATTGGTAGGAGTGGTATTTTCAACAAATAGAGAAGTTTTTAATGAAAAAAATTAATATACTAGGAACTGATGTAAGTAGTTTGTCTTTCGGTCAAACAGTTTCTCAAATAAAACACTTTATAGATAGTAAAAGAAAAGGATTTGTAGTTACAGCAAATCCTGAAATTTTATATAGAGCATATAAAGATAAAAAATATAGAGAAGTATTGAATCAGGCTTTTTTAGTAACTCCAGATGGCGTTGGTGTATTATGGGCAGCTAAAAGAAAAAAGGTGGACATAAAAGAAAGAGTTACTGGAATAGATCTTGTTTGGGCCTTGGCTAAACTTGCTGAAACGGAAAAATACCGTATATATTTACTTGGTGGTGAATCGGCTATAGATGGAGAAGAAGAAGTTGCAAAAATTACAGCAGAGCGACTTAGGTTAATTCATCCAAAACTTGAGATAGTTGGAGCAACTTTTGGTTTTTTGCGAGAACAGGGAAGCGAAGAAAGAGTAATACAAGACATACAAAAAACCAAACCACATTTTATATTTGTAGCATTTGGTCCTCCAAAACAAGAGAAATGGATTTACAGAAATCTGTATAAATTCAACAGCCCATGCGTAGCGATTGGTATTGGTGGTGCATTTGATATGATTGCAGGGAAGTTTGAGAGAGCACCTTTTTGGATGCAAAAAACAGGCTTAGAGTGGTTGTATAGAGTGATTCAAGAACCGAGTCGTATCCCACGTCTTTGGAATGTTGTAAAGTTTACACTAATTAATTTATTTTAAGGTATTTATTATGATTATGATTGTAAAGCGTATAGTAACACCTTTGATTATATATTCAGTCTCTATTCCAGTTGTAATTTTGGATATATGGATGGAGCTTTATCATAGGTCTTGTTTTCCAATATACGGTATACCTACCTTAGAAAGAGGTAAGTATATTAAAATTGATAGGCACAAACTCAAACAGTTAAATTTTATTCAAAAAGCTGGTTGTGTTTATTGTGGTTATACAGGTGGATTAGTGCGTTATTGGGCTGAGATTATTGCTGAAACAGAAAATTACTGGTGTCCGATTCAGCACAAAACAGATGCTAAGTTTATTGTGCCCGCACACCACAAAGATTTTGACGAATATGGTGATAAAGCAAATGTAGCAAAAAATCGTAAACCTTATAAATAGTACTAGATTAACTTAGTTCGAATCCGAACTGCGGAGCCACAAATGTTAAAGATACACAATACTTATATTTGATGAAAAATTATGAACACTAATCCAATCCAAGAATGGGCCCAAAAAATTGATTGGGATAAAAGAACCAAGGCGGTTTGTAAGCCTTGTTGGGAATTAAAATATTGTCCATATGGAGGCCTCGTAGAACAATTTCCTATATTAGGACCAACACGACAGCAGGCCATAAAACATAATGAATTTTTAAAGTCTCAATTAAAAAAAGGAGCATATTCTGGATGGAGAAAAGAGCTTTTTGAAAAGGAAGTTAAAAATTTTAATCAAAATAGTTATCCTCCCACATATTCAAAGAATGATATAAGTAAGCAATGTATTATTTTCGGACATCAATGTCCAGTTTACTATACTAATGAACCACTTACAGAGACAAAAGAGTTAAGAAATATAAGTCGCTCAATTCCCAGAAAGGTTCAATTTCAAGTATTAAAGCGCGATAATCAAATTTGCAACGATTGTGAAAATTCGGTCAAAGAAGAAAATATTGAATTCGATCATATAATACCCTGGTCCAAAGGGGGATGTTCTGATGAGCATAATGTTAAATTGTTATGTAAAAATTGTAATAGAAAAAAGAGTAATAAATTTGAAGACAAGTATTGTGTAAGATCTATTTCTGAGCATTTTAAAAAGAGGAAAAATTCTGTTCCTTTTACATTTGTTCAATCCATCTTTACTATCATGCGTCTATTATTAAATAAATATAATCTTTCTGAGATGGAAATTACCCCAGTGATTTTTTGTAAATTATTTGGCAGAAGAAAAGTTAAAGAAGAAGATATTCTTGGAGTAGAAACTTTTAACGACATATCTTCATTTTTTACCGGCAAAAGACCGAATGAATTACGAAAAGATGAGTTTTTGGCATTAAAGTATAGGTGGGGTTATGAAGATAATACATTTCATACAATAATTGAAACCTCAAAGAAATTTAAAACTTCTAAAGAAGATATTTATAACTTAGATTATGCATTCATTGAAAGACTCGGATTCTATCCTAAAATCCCAGAAAAAGAAAAGAAAAAATGGCTTATGGAGTAAATTTAATTATTATGAAAGAAAAAAAGAAAGGTATAGAAGGTAGTAAAGGTTCTAGACTAGAGTGGCGAGCCAACGATTTTACAGGAGTAGAAAGACCTTTTTGAGGTCTTTTTTGTTATAATGAGATAAATGAAAAAACCAAAAGAAATAAAACAAATTGTAAAAGATAAATACAAAGAAATAGCAGCCAGTGGTTTAAGTTGTGGGTGTGGAGATGGTGATGTAAAAAATATTTCAAAAAGTATCGGTTATTCCGACGAAGAATTGAAGATAGTTGGTGGTGCAAATCTCGGTCTTGGTTGTGGAAACCCATTGGCTTTTGGAAAAATCAAAGAAGGAGATGTTGTTTTGGATTTGGGCTCAGGAGCTGGTATAGATGCTATTTTAGCAGCTAAAAAAGTTGGTCATAAAGGAAGAGTTATCGGTATTGATATGACTAAAAAAATGGTAGATATAGCAAAAGTTAATGCCAAAAAACAAAATATTACTAATGTAGAGTTTTTGTTGGGAGAGATAGAGGATTTACCAATAAAAGATAATTCCATTGATATAATAATTACCAATTGCGTAATTAATCTTACTCCTGATAAGTCTAAAATATTTAGCGAAGTATATAGGGTTTTAAAACTAAGAGGAAAAATTTATCTTTCAGATATTGTTTTATTAGAAGAGCTTTCAGAAGAGCAAAGAAATAACAAAGAACTATTGTCTAGTTGTGTGGCAGGAGCTTTGTTAAAAGAGGATTATTTAAATAAAATAAAAAACGCAGGTTTTAAGGTTCGTATTTTAAATGAAAACAAAGAAATTAGTAAAAAGCAATATAATGGAATCCCGTTAGAGAGTCTAACGATAGAGTTAATAAAATAAAAAATTATTACACTATGAGCGTCGTTTTATGCCCCAAAACTCTCCAGTTCTTTTTCAACATTTAACCAATTAAAAGTTCTAAATGTGTCCACTAAGGGGAGCCAACAGGAATAGAGTCGTCTTTTTAGGCGATTTTTTGATAGAATGAAAATGAAAAGTCGTTAATAAAATGGAGGGAAATTATTATAGAAGACTTAAAGCGATCTACGATGATAACATTTTATGGATTGATATTAGTTTTTTTTGCTCTTCTTTGTCAGTTTTTTGTTCCAGTATTTGATGATTTATTAATAGGTTATATGTTTTTTGTACCAATGGCTCTTTTTTGTTTATTAGGAATAATTTTACTAGTTTTAACACTAAGGGAGAAAGTTGGGGGTAAGTTAAGAAAGTTTTTACTATTAATAGGAGTCTCAGCTACAGGGTTCTTTGTTTTTGCTCTATTACATAATTTTATGTCTCCTCTAGAAAAAATAACTGAAGATATTTTTATTTTAAGCTATTTGATACAAGGCTTGAGTGTAATATTCTTCCTTCTAGCAGTCCTTATTTGTCCGATAGGTTTTTTGGTTGGGTTGGTAGGAAGTATAGTATTATTGATTAAGAAAAGACAAAAGAGATAAATTGAGAATAGTTTATATTAAAAACTATTAAAATAGATTTCCGCCTTAGTCATTTCGTTTTTAATATTTAACCAATCCAAAGTTCTAAATGTGTCCAGTAAGGGGAGCCAACAGGAGTAGAAAGGCCTTTTTGAGGTCTTTTTTGATTGACAAAAATCAAATTCTAAGGTATGATTTACTGTTTTAAGTTCATTAAAAGGTAGGTGAAATAGCGTGGCTGATACAAAAAAAGCTATGCAAAGATGCGTTGAATTAGGTAGAGCATATCTTCTAACTCAACTCACAGCTATAGGCTTGTGTTTTGAGTTTCATCAACTCAGACACGGACCAAGTTGGGCGTGGACAACCGCCTGTGTCGGTTCTACGCTTTCTGAATTTGGATTAGTTCCAGATGAAATTCTAGAAGTTATACTTGGTTTGCGTCACAAAAACGGTGGATGGTCGTATAACCCATCTGTACCAGCTGACGCAGACAGCACACTTCGTGTATTGCAATTTCTTCGCAAGATTGGGTTTTCAGATCAATCCATTCTTCACCAAGCAGAGCAGTTTGTGGCTCTTCATCAACTTTCTGATGGCGGCATCGCTACATATCGAAAAGATATCGTAAAAGCTATGGGTTATTCCTTTACTGAAGGTTGGTGTTCGTCTCATCCCTGTGTAACAGCTCTTGCTCTCAACCAACTGCAAGATACTGACATACGCCAGCGGGCATCTATTTATTTGCAAACCAAACTAAAAGAAGACGGACCCGAAGCTTATTGGTGGAGAACGAAATATTATATTCTCTACGAAGTAGGTGCGCCTGATGGTACTTTCCTCGATGAAGATCCAGTAGAAATTGCCTTGGCCTTGCTTCTGAAGTCCAAGCTCGGTATCTATGACTTCGATTTAATACAGAGATTGATGATTCTTCAAAGGGAAGACGGAGCTTTACCTTCAAGTAAAATGTTTCGCATTCCCAGGCCACAACAATTTTCCAATGAATTATTTGGAAATGAGGAGATTGTTGAGGACAAAAGAGGAGTTTTCTCTACCTGTGCTACGATTGTGGCTATTTCTCGTCAATTGGCGCTTCTGCAATGAGGCGTCTTTTTATACCCCAAACTCCCGTAACTCATTTTCAATATTCAGCCAGTTTATGGTTCTGAACATATCAAGTAAGGGGAGCCAACAGGAGTAGAGCCGTCATTTCAGACGGTTTTTTGATATAATAAATATATGATAATTAACGAAGAAATAATCAAAAAAGCAAGGGAATACGCAGTTTCAGAGATTTATAAGTATGGTACACCTGCTATAGGGCATTTAGATTTTTCAGAGAAGAAGGGCTTGGAGTTAGCCGAAAAACTTAAAGCAGATAAAAAAATAGTTCAGTTAGGAACGATTCTTATGGATTTGAAGTTGGGACAAGCCAAAAAAGAGAACAGGCTCTCTGAACATACTAAAATGAGTGCTGAAGATAGTAAGAAGTTTTTAACACAGTTCGGCATTAATATCAAATTAATAAATAAAATAGTTAACTGTATTGAAGCCCATCACGGCAATATCCCGTTTGATTCCATTGAAGCAGAGATATGTGCTAATGCTGACTGCTATCGTTTCATCCATCCCAGAGGTTTTTTCGTATACTTAACTTTATTAGGAAAAAGACATAAGAATGTTGACGAATGCTTAGAGCAAGCCGAGAAGAAAATGGATGAAAAACACAACATCCTTTCTCTTGATATCTGTAAAAAAGAATTAGAAGGTTACTATAAAACCCTAAAGGGATATATTAAAGACGCAAGGAATTAGTTCTAACCTTGCCTACCGGCAGGCAGGCGTCGTCCACGACCCCGAGCTCTATCTATTGGTAGACAAGCAACTGAAGTAGAAAGACCTTTTTGAGATCTTTTTTGATATAATTAAAAAATGAATATAGAAATAAGAAAAATATCAGAATCGGGTTTTACTGAATTTGCTAATAAAGAATGGGATATAGTAAATAAGAAGCACAACTTATTACCACCTAAAGAAAATTATTATTTTGGAGTTTATCAAGATAACAGCCTAATTGCTTATGCAAAAATTGAAGTTAGAGATAAGACAGTTGAAATAAGAGATATTTTAGTTAAGGATGATTTAACTGGCAGGGGAATCGGCACTAAACTACTAAATCATATTGAAGAATGGGGAAAGGTTAAAGACTGTAATAAGGTGGTTTTGAAAGTGCCGTCAGTTTACGATAAAACTATTAAATTCTATATTAAACAATGTTATTCGAAAGACGCTACATTGTTAAAGTACTATTATGGCTGTGATTGGTATTATATGAGCAAAAAACTTTAATCATAATGCCGTTCGAATTGCGGAACCTACTGAAGTAGAAAGACCTTTTTGAGATCTTTTTTGATATAATGAAATATATGAAATTATATTCTAAAATGAATAAGTCCAACACTGCTTTGCTTGTAATTGATATGGTTAACAGTTGTGCTCACGAAAAATGTGAAAGTCCAGATATCGATATTCGTTTTTCTAAGATTAGAAAGATGGTTCCAGAACTGGTTGGTTTTATAGGGAACTACAGGAAAGTTGTGGGAGGTCTAGTTGTGTTTGCAAACATAACGCCTTGGACTAAAGAAAATCTTCCAGAAAACATCCAAGAACTATATACTGACCCAAATGTGGTGTATTACTCTGATGATAAAAGTGGTTTTTCAGAGGAATTCTATCAGGTGCAACCAGAAAAAGACGACTTGATAATTACAAAGAATACTTATGACTCTTTTACTGATACCAAACTAGAAAAAACACTTAAAGATAGAGGGGTTCAGTATCTTGTTGTAGCAGGAATTTTTACAGAAGGATGTGTTTTGTCCACTATTTGTAATGGTTTTTCTGCTGGTTTTAATTTTATCATCTTGAAAGACTTAATTGAGACGGCTGATAATAAAGAACGCCAAGAGACATCAAGATTATTAAAAGCAAGAGTTTTCCCATTTCTTTACGGGAAAACAATAATATCAAAAGAATTTTTAGATAGCTGGTTGAAGGGCTAGCCCATCTATTTCTTCTTTAATCTTTATCCAATGAAAAGTTCTGAACATATCAAGTAAGGGGAGCCAACAGGAGTAGAAAGACCTTTTTAGAGGTCTTTTTGATATAATAACAATATGAAAGACTTTAAACATAAAGCGAAAAAACTACAAGAAGATAAGAAGGTAGTTTTTACTGCACAATCTTGTAAAAACTTTCACCAAAGAATGCTAATTTGTAAATATGTTTTCGAACAAGGAGCTATTCCACTAAATCCTTTCAATGTATTTGGTTATTATCTATATGAATTAGTAAATAGAGATCTAGTAAGAAATGGAAATAACAATTTAATGAAGAGATGTGACGAATTATGGGTTTTTGGAGAGATTAGTGATGGGGTATTAGCTGAAATTCAGATGTTTCGAAGTTTGAATAAACCTATTAAATATTTTGATATATCAAATCTACCTAAAAAAATAAAAGAAATTTCAAAAGAAAAAGCAATTTTAGAAGATGAGGTTAAAAAATTCAAGAAACTCCTATAGTTTGTAAAGAACTATAAGGTGTTAATATAAATATATGAGAATCATCTTAGCTTCACAGTCAGAAGCCAGAAAAAAGGCTCTTAATGTGCTCGGTTTGAAATATGAAACAATCTCTAGTGATTTTAATGAAAAATCTATTCGACACGAAGACCCTATTAAACTAGCTGTTCTCTTATCTGAAGCTAAGGCTGTGGCAATTGCCAAACAACACCCTGATGCTTTAATAATTGCTTCGGATCTTTTTGTAGTTTTTGAAGGAAAGATCTATGAAAAACCTCGTTCTATTGATGAAGCTAAGCAAATACTTCAGTCTTTTGCTGGTAACACCCTGCAGATTGTTTCTGGGTTAGCCGTATATAATCCTCAGACTCGTGATACAATTACTGATAATTCAGTATGTAATGTTACTTTTCGTAAATTAGATGATAATGAAATCGATGATTACATTACTAGATATCCTGTACAAAAATTCAGTGGGGCATTTGATGGAGACGGAATGCTACTCTTTGCAGAAAAAATAGAAGGTGATTACAATTTCGCAGTTGGATTGGATTTAGCTAATCTTGCTAAAATTATCCGCAAAGTCACTTACGTTCCTACAGATATTGCATAGCACAGTTCTAACTTTTTCCACGACAGTCTGCTAATAGGAGTAGAAAGGCCTTTTCGAGGTCTTTTTTGATTGAGTTAGATTATTACATCGGTTATAATAAATAATCATTTGTACAATCACAATACTGGGGTGATATATGGAGGATGTTCTTGATCGAATTATTATAATACTAGCTATTCCCTGTATTATAATGCTGTGTTTGGCATATAGAGAATTAATTATTTATGTCAGTCAGGCAACAAACTTTTCTTAATACGATCATTTCCCGACTATATGTCGGGTTTTTCATACCCCAAACCTCTCTAATTCCTTTCCAGTATTTATCCAATTAAAAGTTCTAAATATGCCCACTAAGGCGAGCCAACAGGAGTAAAGAGACCTTTTTGAGGTCTTTTTTGATTGAATATTTTAACTTTCAATGATAAACTATCCTTTCGTTTTATTAACAACTTGAAAGAGGTGATATACAGATGAGGTTTTATGTAGAAAGTCGGCTTAATGTGGGTGATGTTCAAATCTTCAAACACATTAAAAAAGTGGTAGAACTACTACCTGACGATATCAATGATGGAACCCTAGGTGTAGATTCAAGCGGTAGGAATATAATGTTATCGTGCCATATTCTCGCTCGCGCTATATCTAAAGTATTCAAATTAGAATATCAGGATGGTTATTTCTGTGTAGGATATGAGCATAGTTGGGTAACAACTAAAGCTGGACATATTATAGATGTTTATCCTATTGGGATTCTTGGTGGACCCATTATGGTTGACTTAAGTGATCCATCGCCATTTAATCGATATTCAAAATTTTATAACACAGCAACCTTAAAACCATTAGATAGGTTTTCAGTCGATTGGTTTATATGCGCTGTAGATAAAGTAATTGTTATATTGCAAAATATGAATAGTCAATAATCTACCGTCCTAATTAGTTGTGGGACGGTTTTTTCATACCTTAAACCCTTCTAATTTCTTTTCAATATTAACCCAACTAAAAGTTCTAAATGTGTCCACTAAGGGGAGCCAACAGGAGTAAAAAGATCTTAAAAAGGTCTTTTTTGATTGACATTTTTAATAAAAAGAAGTAAATTATAATGTTTCGTAGTTTAAAATCAAGAAGGAGTTGAGTTAAATGATTGGAACTATAACGGTTCACGGCTCAGATGGTGAAGTTATGGCACCATTTGGGGGGTCGGGAACATTTTATCGTGGTAAAAGAAGAGATGTCTTAATCACGGCTGTCTCGCAAGATGGGGATGTTCCGCTTTCAGTAAGAGAAGCTTTGGTTGGAATGAAGGTAAGTACAATCTTTACAACCCAGCAGCTCGATGAGCAGGTAAGAGAGGGTTTTTCTGAAAAATGTGGACTGTCTCTGGGTTCTTGCCTCGCATACGCAGAAGAAGTAATAGAACTTCTGGAAAAAGCAAGCAAGATAGAAGAAGCCACGGCTCTTAGGGGTGTTGTAAGCAACAAGCTAGATATGTACACCATTGAACCCGAAGTTTTTGAAGTTGTTAGTAACTGATACTCCGATCAATTTTTCTTTAACTTATTACAAAGACCCCGTTTAGGGGTTTTTTCATACTCCAAACTTCTTTAGTTCTTTTTTAATTGACAAATATTTTTATCAGAGTTATTATAAAACCGACCAAGTGGTCGGTTTTTATTTATAAAATTAAATCTTATAAGATGAAAAAAACCTCTAGAGCGAAAAATTATATCTTACGAAAAGCGGGAAATCTTTTTAATAAATACTCATATTTTAGTGTTTCTATGAGAGACATTGCAAAGATTTGTAAATTAGCTAAATCGTCATTATACCACCACTTCAAAAGTAAATCCGAACTGTACGACGGAATTATAAAATTACAAGGAGAAGGTTTTATTAGACGTTTTGAAATCATTCAAAATCAGCAAATTTCTCCAGAGGTGAAACTTAAAGAACTAATAATGAGTTATTTTGAGAGATTTTCTCAGAGAAGAAAATTATTTTTACAATTTTATTCTGACCTATCCAAGTTAAATCCTTCTACGAAAAAACTATTACTAGATCATAGAAAGACAATCGTTACAGGATTCAGTAGTGTTATTAAAGAAGGAATTGCAAAGGGAATATTTCAAACAGATAGCCCTGATTTGACTGCCTTAACTATAATCAACTCTTTAGATAATTTTTCTCTTAGTAAAAAAAACAATAAAAAAAATCACTCTAGATATATTAATCACACTACTAACTTATTTTTAACTGGAATTCAAAAAAATTAAACATTTTTGGATATTTCATTATGATTAATCAAAAAGAAAACAATCAATTCGAGCTTACTAAAGAATTTAAAGACCTAATTTTAACTTTCAGAAAAGAGAAAATAGAAGAAAAAAGGACCGAAGCCTTACCTACTGTTAAGGCTGATATGTCAATTAGTGGGGCATCTTATTTTTATGAAAAACTCCGTAATTTTATTGACTATAAAGAAGAACATCTTATAAGGCGAAGTGCTATTGAAAGGATTCTACTTCGAAGACTCAGACTTCATCCTCGAACAACTGATATCGGCGAAGGATTAATTAAAGAATTAATCTTAGCTTATTACTTACATAACAACGTTGTACTGTATGAGACTGTTGATGAAATCAATATCATCACAGACCGTTACCTAAAACTTTATAAACGGATAGGTAGTACCGATTTCTATAATCGCCAAAAACTTTATCAAATAATGATGGCTTTAGCCGCAGTTGAAATTGAAGAGCTGTTAAGCTTAAATGCTTCTGAGGAAAAATTAATAGGATTTACAACTGATTATCTTAAAAAAGCTTTAAATTTTGAAGAAGGACACTTTTCAAATATTAATCCAGAAATTAAAAAATTATACATAGAAACAGCTGTCCGCAAAACTTTCTTAAAATCCGATTATTATACGATCTATCTCCATCTTCTTAGATATTCTATGCCTCAATGGGGTAATAATCAGGAAGAAATAATTCATCAAAATGCAAAACAGTTTTTAGCTGCTAGTAGTGGAATTGAAAATCTCTTGAAAGATCCAGTACTTTATAGGTTAAATAAAACAGTAAAAAAACACATTGCTCCATTTATGGTACTTGATGCGATTTTAAAACCAACATCCGCGGAAGATTTGGTAAAGCTTTTTGAAAATAAAATTTCATTACAAAACAAAATTGTTTCAATTTATAAACAATGGTATATAAGAACTACAGGAAAATTAAACGCTAGTATTGTTAGGGCGATAATTTATATTTTTATTACTAAAATGCTACTAGGTCTAATTCTAGAAGTGCCTTATGATTTATTAATATTAGGCCAAGTAAACTATGTTCCTTTAACTATTAACGCTCTTTTTCCGCCAATCTTAATGTATGTTGCAACTCTTGATATTCAATTCCCGTACGATAATTTGAAGATATTAATTAAAAGAGTGTGGGGTGTCGTTTATAGCGATAACCAAAAGCTAATTTTTGACAAAGTGAGTCTTAGGTCAAAGGCTTCACCGTTAAAAACTCTATTTAATATTATCCTGAGTATAATATTCTTAGCTATTTTTGGAAGCTTGGCATTTGGGCTCTATAAATTAGGATTTAATTTAATGAGTGGAGTAATTTTCTTCCTTTTTCTCAGTATCATAACCTATTTTTCATTTCGTCTTCGAGAACCGGCCAAAGAATTAATAGTTACTGAGTATAAGGAAGATTTATTTACTGGATTTATGCAATTGCTATTTCTTCCATTTTCAAGCTTAGGTTATTGGATGAGTAATAGATTTGCACAAATTAACTTTTTTATTTTTATTTTGGATTTTTTACTTGAAGCACCATTTAAAACATTTTTAGAAATATTTACTCAATGGAGGGTATTTATTAAAGAAAAAAGAGAAGAATTAAGTTAGATTAATTTAATATTTTTTATATTATAATCAAGGTTCTCACGCCATCCACTACCCTGAACCAACGATTTTACAGGAGTAGAAAGACCTTTTTGTGGTCTTTTTTGATTGATAAATGGAAAATATTAAGATATAATTTAACGTTTTAGAACATTAAAAAGAGGTGATTTGATGTTTCCAGAATATTCAAGGTTAGAAACTGTCAAACTCTGGTTTCAAGACATTCAGAAATATATTTTGAAGATTAGAACTAGAATGGATATGAGTGTATGGAAAGATGATGCTTTTCTAGATGAATGGATTACAAAAACCGAGACCTTAATAACCCAAGTACTAAGCTCATCAAGTACTGAAGAAGTTGAAAGAGCTATTAAGGTCTTTAAGGAATATTTAAATCAGATTGACAATGCTATCCGAGAGGGAGTTTATGATTCTAGGAGTATGATCGGGGATTATACTTTGGATATGCAGGCAATTATTCAAGAGATAGATCGAGATGAAAACTTCAATCAAAAATATTCTTAACAGTGCCCACTAATAAAGTAGTGGGCCTTATTTTATGAAGGTCAACTAAGTCCTTTTAGGGTATTTCGATTGACAAAAGAATAATTTTTTGCTATACTCGTACAATGTGATTGAAGATGGTTATGTGAACCTCTTTAAGGGGTTCTTTTGTTTTTAAAGTCCTCGATCAATATAAACAATATGAATAGATATGACACTAAATCGTCTAGTAGACCAAAGTGGTCAAAAGGACAAAGCAGCTTTCATGGAGCACGAAAAAACGGGAATAGTTCACGTTTTTCAAGAACCAACTCCTCGGCTTACAACAAATACGGTAAGCGAAATTTTGGTACTCGATCAAATAACCCCTCAAGACCGTCTCGTAATAGGTTGGATATTTCAAGTTTGATTAATAGATCAACTATAAATACAGAAAATGTAGAAATATTTACACCCAAACATACATTAGCTGATTTGATAAAAAATCAAACTTTCTTAGGTTTAGTCCAAAAACATGGATACAAAAGCCTTAAACCAATACAAGATGAAATCATTCCTTATATTATTGATGGAAAAGATGTTGTTGGTTTGGCAAATACTGGAACTGGGAAAACAGCTGCTTTTTTAATTTCTTTAATAAATAAAATTTTGGTTGATAGAAATCAACAAGTTTTGATATTGGTACCCACTAGAGAGCTTGCATTACAAATTAATGAAGAATTAAGAAGTATCGTTACCTCTCTTGGAATTAATTCGGTTGTTTGTGTTGGAGGTATGAGTATAGGGCTTCAAATAAGAGACCTTAGAAGGTTTAATAATTTTTTTATATGTACTCCCGGCAGAACACTTGATCTTATAAAACGGAAACAACTAAAATTACAATCTGTTCGAAACGTTGTACTCGATGAAGCCGATAGGATGTTAGATATGGGATTTATAAACGACATACGTTTAGTGATGAATAGTGTGAACAAAGAACGTCATACTTTGTGTTTTTCTGCAACTATGTCGGATGGTATAAACAAAATAATTAACGAATTTCTAATTAATCCAATAACAGTTTCTGTTAAAACGCGTGATATTTCATGTAATATCGAACAAGATTTGATTAAGGTACAGGGACGAACAAAGATTGATATTCTCCATGATTTACTACGAAATCAAGAATATAGAAAAGTATTGGTGTTTGGCAGAACCAAACATGGAGTTGAAGATCTTTATAACAAATTAGTTAAATTAGGTATAAAAGCTGAATCCATTCATGGAAATAAGAGCCACAACGGTAGGCAAAGATCACTAAAAAACTTTAAAAACGGTTTTGTGCAAGTACTTGTAGCAACTGATGTTGCTGCTAGAGGATTAGATATCAATAATATAAGCCATGTTATAAACTATGAACTTCCAGATACTTACGATGACTACATTCATCGCATAGGTAGAACGGGTCGTGCAGATCAAAAAGGGAAAGCGCTAACATTCGTGAACTAACTTTTATGGAAATCAGAAATATTGCAATCATAGCCCATGTTGACCACGGTAAGACCTGTCTTACCGATTTTTTAATGCGACAAACAGGTGCTTTTAAAACCGGTGTAAGTATGGATTCAAATATCCTTGAACAGGAAAGAGGGATTACTATTTATTCAAAAAATGCCTCTATAATTTATAAAGGTACAAAAATTAACATCGTTGATACTCCGGGTCATGCAGACTTTGGTTCAGAGGTTGAGAGAGTATTGCGCTTTATTGACTCTGTAATACTTGTAGTAGACGCTCAAGAGGGCCCAATGCCTCAAACAAAATTCGTATTGAAAAAATCTTTAGAATTAGGACTTAAACCAATTGTAGTTATAAACAAGATAGACAAAGTAGCAGCTAGACCTGATTGGGTTCATGAAAAAATCTTGGAATTATTTTTAGATCTTGGTGCAAACGAAGAACAATTAGACTTTGAAGTAGTATACGCAATAGCGAAAAATGGTACTGCTAAATTAAACCTAGAAGATGATATGAAAGATTTAACGCCATTACTTGATGTGATATTAAACAAAGTTCCCATAGCCTCATCGGAAGAAAAGTCAGAGAAATTATTTAGATTTCAACCTTTTAACCTTGGTTATGATAATTTTTTAGGGCGCTTAGCGGTTGGAAGGATCTATGAAGGAACTGCAAAAGTGGGCAGTGATGTGTTTATCAAAAAAACAACTGGCGAAACTAGAGTTGCAAAAATTACTAAAATATATACTTTTCAAGGAACAGACAAACTAGAGGTTGACAAAGCTAAGTCCGGAGATATTGTAATGATTGCTGGTTTGACAGATATTTATATTGGCGAAACCGTATGTGAGGACAAATCACAAGACCCATTGCCAGCAATTCATATTGACCAACCAACGATAACATTAAATTTTTTAGTTAACAACTCTCCATTTTCAGGTAGGGACGGTGAGTTTGTAACAAGTAGACAGATTCGAGAGAGATTAGAAAAAGAACTTGAGATAAATGTAGGTTTGAAAATAGATACATCTAACCATGATCACTTTAAGGTAAGTGGTCGTGGCGAGTTACACATTGCAATACTTTTGGAAAATATGAGAAGAGAAGGTTACGAACTTCAAGTATCTCAACCAAAAGTTATTTTTAAAGAAGAAAATGGTATTAAAAACGAACCTTTCGAAGAGGTTATCATAGATATTCCAAATGATATGACTGGAACTATTATTGAAAAATTAGCAAAAAGAAAAGGTATTATGGTAAGCATGTCTTCCGAGTTAGATCATACAAGGCTTGTTTTTGAAGCACCAACTAGAGGGTTGTTGGGATATCGAGGAGATTTTACAATTGACACACGTGGAGAAGGCATACTTTGCCGACGTTTGATAAATTTTAGGTCATATGTTGGAGAGATAAAAAAACAAAAAACTGGTTCAATGATTTCTATGACATCTGGTAAAGCTTTGGGATTTGCTTTGAATAATCTACAGAATAGAGGAGTACTGTATATAGGTTCAGGTACAGAGGTGTATGAGGGTATGGTTATTGGAAATACTTCAAAAGGCGAAGATATGGAGGTTAATCCAACAAAAGGTAAACAACTAACAAATATGCGTTCAAAAGGCTCTGATGATTCTATTTTACTTACACCACCAACTGAGTTGAGCCTAGAAAGAGGTCTTGAGATAATGTCTACTGATGAATACCTTGAAGTAACACCTAAAAATATTCGTTTAAGAAAGATTACTTAACTATAAAAAATGTATTTGACAAAAATTATTTATTATTATACATTTACAATGAAGAGTGAGTCAGTAGACGCACTTTTTTTTAACAAAAAATTAACTTAGGAGATATATGGACAAAGAATTTGAACTAGCAATACAACAGATTTGTGACGAAAAAGGTATATCAAAAGAAATAGTCATTGAAACCATGAACGCTTCTATAGCTTCTGCATATAGAAAAGATTACGGGACTCCTAATCAAAGAATAAAAGCTGAGTTCAACCCAGAAACTAAAAATGCGAAAGTATATAGAGTTTTCGAAGTAGTGGAGGAGGAGGATTTGGAAAATGAAGAAGCTCAGATTGTATTAAAAGAAGCAAAGAAAAAGAAAAAAAACATTAAAATAGGGGATGAAGTTATTGAAAAAATCGATAATCCCCCTACTGAATTTGGAAGAATTGCAGCTCAAACTGCAAAGCAGGTTATTATTCAAAGAATCAGAGAAGCCGAAAGAGATGTACTGTTTTCAGAATTTCAAAGTAAAGAAAGATCAGCTGTAAATGGTACAGTTCAACAGATTGAATTAAAGAGCGTAGTAATTGATCTTGGAAAAATTAACGGAATATTACCAGTATCAGAACAGGTACCAAATGAAAAATACTATATAGGTCAAAGGTTTAAAGTTTATGTAAAGAGTGTGGAAGAAACTACTCGTGGTCCTCAGGTTATTTTATCTAGAACTGATAAAGAGTTAATTCGAAAACTATTTGAAGCTGAAGTACCTGAAATAATGTCTGAAAGTGTGCAAATAAAAGATATTGCCCGGGAACCAGGTCGTAGAACTAAAATTTCTGTTATTGCTACTCAAGAAGGCGTAGATCCTGTTGGTTCATGTATAGGTCAAAGGGGAACTAGGGTACAAACAATATTATCTGAAATTGGTGAAGAAAAAATTGACATTGTTTTGTGGGATGAAAAGGATGAAACATACATTATTAACGCTCTTTCACCTGCAAAAATAAAAACTGTTAAATTAATTAAAAACAAAAAAGCTAAAGAAGGTGAGTATAAGGGTAAGGCAGAGATTGTCGTTGAATCAGATCAACTTTCATTGGCAATAGGTAAAGAGGGGCAAAACGTTCGACTCGCAAGCAAATTATGTAATTGGGATATAGATGTATCCAAGATAGAAGCAGGGATTGAAAAGGATGAGGATGATAAAGAGAAAACTCAAGAAACAGATATAACTAAAAATAAAAAGACACAACAAGTAAAACCAAAAAAGAAACTAAATAAAAAAGAAACTAAATAATAATTATGTCCAGAGATAGTTTTTATCGTTTCACAAAAACTTCAAAGCAGATCTTACTGAAAAGTCAGGAGATTGCTCATAATATGCACAACGATATTAATTCTGGGCATATCCTACTTTCGATATTTGAAATCAAAGGTAATTTGACTTTAAAAAATTTGTTAAAAAACTACGGTATAACTCATGACAAAATTCAACTTGGGTTAAATTTTTCAGAATTAACAAAAAGAAGCATCAGATCGGGTATTGCACTTGAAGCAAAAGAACTTATTAAAAGCTCTATGTTTATAGCAAAAAACACAAAATCAAGTAGAGTTCTACCTGAGCATTTTTTAATAGCGATCTTAGAAGATAAGAACTTTGAAGGATATAAAATACTAGACGAATTAGATGTAAACATAAAAAACTTATTAAATAGATTAAAAAGCAGATTTTCCGAAGAAGAAGACGGAAGAGGACAGGGTTATTTTTCAGATATAAACATAGAGGATGATTCATTTTCTGATTCACGCTATAATAGTAATCAATTTCAATCATTACCAACGGGCGTACAAACAGTTAAGGCACCGTTAAAAACTTTGAAAAATTACGCAATCGATCTTACTGAAAAAGCGAAAAAAAAGGAATTACTACCTATGGTTGGTAGGGAAACTGAACTTCGTCGCGTAATGCGTATATTGGCTCGAAAAACAAAAAACAATCCGATATTGGTTGGTGAACCAGGTGTAGGAAAAACCGCTATCGTAGAGGGATTGGCAAGTGCAATAATTGACAAAAAAATACCTGGTGAATTACAAAACAAACAAATATGGGCATTAGATCTTGCTCTATTGGTTGCTGGTACAAAGTATAGGGGTGAGTTCGAAGATCGTGTAAAGTTAGTTCTAAAGGAAGTTCAAAGTAATCCTAATATAATTCTATTTATTGATGAAGTACATACTATAGTTGGTACAGGATCTGCGGAAGGTTCGATGGATGCTGCAAATATTTTGAAGCCTACGTTAGCAAGGGGTGAAGTAAGAATTATAGGAGCAACAACCCAAGACGATTACCGTAAGTATATCGAGAAAGATTCAGCTTTGGAACGTAGAATGCAAACAGTAAAAACAGAAGAACCAACAATTAATCAAACTTATAAGATTTTACAAGCTTTAAAACCGAATTTCGAAAAACACCACAAGCTAAAAATTAGTCAAAACGCTATTTATTCAGCTACTGATCTTTCTGAGAGATATATTACAGATCGTTTTCTTCCTGACAAAGCAATAGATGTATTAGATGAAGCATGTGCAGAATTTTCATTAGAAAATATAGTATACGGTAGTTCGTCTAATGAAGTTGAGTTAGATGAAATTAGAGGTAAATTAATTAGAGATAAAAAATACAAACAAGCATTAGAGATTAAATTCAAATCGGTTAAAGTTCAAAAAATCATCAAACCCGTTGTTAAAACCGAAGATATTGCTAAAGTAGTTTCAGAGTGGACGTCTGTGCCTTTATCGATAATATTAAAGGGTTCACAGAAGAAGTTTGTAGATATTGAGAAAAAACTACAACAAAAAATTATTGGTCAGGATGAAGCGATTTATGCACTTGCAAACACCTTAAAACGATCAGAGACTGGTGTAAGTCAGACAAATAGACCGTTTGGATCGTTTATATTCTTAGGACCAACTGGGGTAGGAAAAACAGAACTAGCAAAGGTTTTGGCTGAAGAAATGTTTGGTGATAAAGATGCGCTTTTAAAGATTGACATGAGTGAATTCATGGAAAAACACAACGTATCACGATTAGTTGGTGCTCCTCCTGGATATGTTGGTTTTGATGAAGCAGGTAAACTCACTGAAAGTATTCGTCAAAAACCATACTCAGTTGTGCTGTTTGATGAAATCGAAAAGGCACACCTAGATGTTTTTAATTTGTTGCTTCAAATTCTAGAAGATGGTTATATTACAGACGCCAAAGGACGTAAGGTTGATTTTTCTAAAACTATAATAATTATGACGTCAAATCTTGGAACAAAAGACATCAACTCTAGTTCAGAAGTCGGTTTTTTAAAAAATAGAAAACTCAATGAAAAAGAATTTTATACGAAGATTCAAAAAAAAATCCACCTAGAACTCAAAGACTACTTTTCGCCAGAATTCTTAAATCGATTAGATAAGATATTAGTTTTTAAGCCATTGTCAAAAAACGATTTAAGTAAAATTACAAAACTTCAGTTGGATCTTTTTGTTAAGCGGTTAAATAAAATAGGTGTAAAAGTAAAATACGATACTAATGTTATAAATTTTATCACAGAACAAAGTTATGATTCTGAAAATGGAGCACGTCCAATAATGAGAACCATTTCAAAATTACTAGAAGATCCAATAGCAGAGATACTAATCAATGAACAATCATTTCAAAATAGAAAAATTAATATAAAAGTATATAAGAATAAATTAACTGTAGGCTAACTTGTATTGTGTGATTATGGTTGTGTTATACTAGAATAGTATTTAAACTCACATGAAAGGAGGTGATAGAAATGGAAGACCCAATGATTAAACCTGAAGGAGGAGAAGCTAAGCCTGAAGGAGGAGAAGCTACTCCAGAAGCTCCTGTAGCTCCAGCTGATGGAGAAAGTAAACCAGAAGAAACCCCAGCAGCCCCAGCTGATGGAGAAAGTAAACCAGAAGAAACCCCAGCAGCCCCAGCAGGTGAACAACAAATGTAGAATATTCGTGAAGATTTTAGTTAAATATTTGATTTTACAAAAGACTAGAGTGTATTAATTTTCTAGTCTTTTGTATTTATGATATGAAAATATTAATTTTTTCAGACATACATAATTCAAAAAAAAGTTTTATTAAACTACAAAAATACTTAAAAAGTAATGTAGTTGATTTAGTTATTTTTTGTGGTGATTTTACTAATTCTTGGGATAAAGATATTGATTTCGTAGAATCAATAATAAATTATTTTAAAAAAAATAATACCAGTTTTTATGCAATTCCAGGTAATAACGACAAACAACAAGTTTTAGACCTATTGCAAGATGAAGATATTAGCTTACATATGCAATATAGAAAAATTCAGGGCTATGAGTTATTTGGTATTGGTGGTTGGGCTAATTCAGACGATTATATACTAAAAAATATCAAACCATATCAAATTAACCCTAGAACGATTTTCGTTACCCATATTCCACCAAAATTTCAAACATTAGATAATTTTAAAGTTTTGCCACAATTACACATATATGGTCATAAACACAAAGATACGAGAATTCAAACTATTAGAGGGTGTGTATTTGTGCAGGTACCCTCTATAATGAATTCAAAAGCAGCAGTAATTGAATTACCATTAAAGATTGTTTATTATATAGATATATAAAATAACGAATAATAAAATGAGTGAAAAAGTTGTACCAACGGGTTCACCGGAAGATCTTAATTTTAGAATTGAGTCAGAGGTAACTAAAAAAGTGCAGAAAATAAAAAAATCTTCCAAAGACTTGGGTATTCATAAAGAACTGAAATTTAATTCACATAAGTCTGAAGATAAGAGTTCTGAAAACCAAGAAGAAATTCAAGAAAAAGAACCAAAGAAACCAATAACAGATGATAGAAAAGACGAAGGTATAGGAAATAATATAGATATTTATGCGTAAAAATTAATAATGAATATATATAGGTGTTCCAATAGGTGAGAAGCTATATACTGCTGCGGCAGCACCTACTCCTAAACGTACACAACCGTGTGAAACTCTTAGCCCTAAATGATTTAAACCTTCTTTGTAGCCGCCAGGCCATTCAGGTAGCTCGTGAATGCCGTAACCGCCACCGAACCCCATCCAATAAGGCATATATAGTCCGTATGTACTTGACCAAGCACGAATATTTTTATTTATAACATAATAAGTACCCGTGGGTGTATAGTAACCTGGTTTACCACTAGATATCGTATATGTAGCAGTTAACTTATCGCCTTTCCAAAGATGCATTTTTTGTTTTGCTGAAATATTGATTTCAATATAGTTACCAGGAAACATTCCACCAGTCGGGGGTGAGTCTGGATATACGATTTTTTCTGTTAGCTTGATAGTAGTTACTTCTAATGTGATTTTTCTATCCAGATTTTCAAAAAAAGTTTCATGAATTTTTTCAATAACAGGTTTGCGTTTTAGTTGTCTGCCATCCCTACCCTCACGTTTAATAGTTTTCTTACTACCTGAGAACTCTACTACCCTATCTGTTACTGGGATATTTATTTGTTCTCCAATAATATCCAAATACTCGTTGACTGCTAATTCATTTACTTCAATTTGAATTTCTTTATTAACTTCAATGAATTTTAACCATTTAGCGATATCAATAGATCTTGCAATAAACTCTTGATTTTCATAATTAAACACGAAGGGTTTTGCTATAAGTTGATCTGCTTCATGTTTAATGTCAGACAAATCATTAGATGTAACAGTTGGCTTACTTTCAGATGTTTTTAATTCAACTGTTTTTATATCTTGGTGTAGGATATCTGTTTTTTCTTGTATTTGTTTATTTATTTTATTGGAAGCCTTGTCAACGTCAATCGTTTTACCGATTTTTTCTTGAACTATTTCAAAGTAACTACTTGAATTATTTTCATTATATAAAAGTGTTGCATTTTGTGGTTGTTGAACACTATCTTTCCCTACATACTCCAAGTACGAATATAGCTTTGCTTTATCAACCTCTGGTTTTATTTTTATGTTTTTACCAAAAAATAATATTTTTGAGGTATTCCAAAATCTAGATATAAAATTACCACCTTTGTTGTAATTTACAGCTTGATTAGCAAGGTCAGCTGTATCAAACAATACACCTATTTGATCTAACGTTGGGTTGAATTCATTTTCTTGAAAAGATAAGCCTACTCCACTTGAGGAAACTTGCCAAAACTTTTGTTCTAAAATCTCTTTTGCTTGTAATCCGGTTTTTCCTGTTAAATCAATACCCGAAACCTGAACCCCAAAACCAATTTTTTGAGCAAATACTAAATCAACACCCCACATTAAAATATTTATAAATACAGTTAATACTATAATTGAAATCACTGAAATTTTTATGTGATGATGAGCGTGTTGATGCATGTATTTATTACACCAAGTATATTCGCTTGTGTCAATCTTTTGTAAGTGGTACGATATATTTATGAAAAATAAAAGTTTAAAAAAACTTTAATATAAATAATATGTTTGACTATAAAATATTCGAAGAGTTTGGGGTATTAGAAAATGAAGAAAGATACCTTTGTTTTGATAATGGCAGAGTACAAAAAATCGAGGATTAAGTCATAATATGGAGAAAATATGGAAATAAAATGGCATGGTGGTAGTTTGGTAAGTATTAAAATAGATAAAGCGATACTATATATCGACCATACAACAGACAAATTACCCGAACCAGAAAAGTACAAACAAATAGCAATATATACAGTACCAACCGAAATAAATCCATCACTAGACTTACACAAAGACAGATTTATAATTAACCAACCAGGTGAATACGAAATATCTGGAATAGAAGTAAGAATTATTCCAGTTAATAACCGTCAAATTGCAATAATTCGATATGAAAATAACACATTAGCAGTTTTTAATCTTGATGTCGTACCAAGTAACAAGGTTTTGAAATTAGTTAACGGAATAAATGTATTACTGTTAAGTGTAGGCAAAAATAATTTAGATATAAAATCTTCTTCTTCTATATGTAATCAAGTTGAACCACAGGTACTTATACCTATTAATTATCAGGATATCAAAGAAATTGATTTATTTTTAAAAAATGAAAGCTTTAATTTAGATAATACTTTGGATAAATATCAATTTTCAGAAAATGATATAAATATTGAAGAACGTCAAAATATTATTCTTAAAGCTCAAAAATAATGATTGCTGAAATTGAACTTAAAGAAATTTCTAAAGCCATACAATTACTGCGATCTAAGAAGAATATTCTAATTTGTAATCCGAAAAAGCCAGATGGTGACAGTATAGGCTCAGCTATTGCACTGTACTTAAGCTTAGGTAAACTAAATAAAACCGTAAATCTTTATTGTCCTGACCCTATACCACCGAAATTTAGCTACCTGAATACAGTTAATTTATTCCATACAGAACCTGAATTAAGTTGTGTTGATCTGGTTGTAACGTTGGATTTTGGGGATATTAATGGTTTTGATTTACCGCAAAACATTAAAAATCATGACAAGCTGACACTTCTTAACATAGACCATCACATCACAAACACTCATTTCGGCGATATAAACGTTGTAGACCCCTTGTCTGCAGCATGTTGTGAAGTAATGTATTTTATTATAAAAAATATGAATGTAGGTTTTGACAAAGATATATCTACAGCACTTTTAACTGGATTATCTACTGATACTGGAAGTTTTCAACATTCAAATACTAGTCCTAGAGTTTTAAGTATTGCTTCTGTTCTTTTGTCTTATGGTGCAAAATTAAAAAAAATCGCATCTGAGATTTACAACACCAAGTCAATTCCAGCTTTAAAGTTATGGGGTTTAGCACTTGAAAGACTTGAATGCGATAAAAAACGAAATATCTCATATTCTATTATCCGTCAAAAAGACTTTGATTCTTTACAGGCAGATTTATCAGATCTGGAAGGTGCAATAACCTTACTTTCGAATGTACCGGGTAGTAAAGTTACGGTCTTGTTTTCTGAATACAATAATACTATTAAAGGTAGTTTACGAACTGAAAATGATAATATAGACGTATCAAAGCTTGCTAGCTATCTGGGAGGTGGGGGACACAAAAAAGCTTCTGGCTTTTCTTTAGACGGCAAAATACTTACTAACCAAAAAGGCTGGAAAATTATCCTGAATTAAGTTATAATTTATTCGAAATTTAGTATGGGCGAGTGGCGGAACGGTAGACGCGTTGGACTTAAAATCCAATGGGAGTAATATCCCGTGAGAGTTCGATTCTCTCCTCGCCCACCAATAAAAAGACCGTAAACTGGTCTTTTTTGATGTGTTATAATAGAAGCTATGACTCAAGACATAGAATTAAAATTTGATGATGATAAAGACGAATCTTCACAAAAGCTGAGTGTTGAAAGTAATGTAGATCAAAACATTCCAAAATCAATAAGTTCTGACATCGAACATGAAAAAGTATCAAAAGAAGACTTATCAAGAGAAAACCCCATAGAACAAAAAAATATTCCTATTTCTACTGATACGATTCCATCAGAATCTTCAGTTGAAGTTTCTGATGAAACAGCTTATAAAACCGGAGTACTGGCTATTGGTTTACCGATATTACTTTTATTAATAATAATGGGTGTTGCTACATATAAACCTAGTCAAGTAAAAAAAACAGATAAATTGGAAATAAAAAATGAAGAAGTGATAGTAGAAACTGATGAAGCTGACCATGTGTCAAATAATAAACAGCCAGACACTAGCGTTACTAACGAACAAGGTTCAGGGTTTGCTGATGGAGAGCTGTATATAGTCAAACCTGGTGAAACATTGTACGAGATCGGTCTTGAGCTTGACATGGATTGGAAATTACTTGCGGAAATAAACGGAATAGAACCCCCATATGATTTAAAATCTGGACAAGAATTAGAACTCCCAAAATAATTAATCGTCTATTAGTTTTAGTTAAAAAGACTTGACAAAGGTCTTTTTTTGTTATATACTATAACGTTTTAAAAAATAGACTCCTAGAAAAGGCAGTGATTTAGCTGGGAGTTAGGAGATATCCGGTGGTGGACGTGAGTCGGGTTATATTTAGAACTTCAGTCTATCGACTGCATCATTTAACTACCTTTTTCCTGGCTAAATCTGTGCCTTTTTGAAAAATCACAAACACCTTGAAGGAGGAAACGAATATGAGGCAAGCTTTTTTAGTTTTTTTAACAATTATTGCGCTTTTAATGCCGAGTCAGGTTTTGGCTCTTGGTGGAGAGGATATTTTAAATATTCTCAATGGCGCAAGTACTCTCGGTGGTACTGGCCGCGATTGGTCTGGTACGGGTGCTGCCTTTGCACCTCCCGTACTAATTGCCAACGGAATTCCAACCATAGGCTCATTTCATGAGTTAAGCGTTGGAGAAAATGCCGAAGTTGTCTTATTTATAGGAGACCCGGAAAATCGGGCCCGGTGGGTAGAATGGGAAATAACTGAACTTTCTGGTGAAATCATTGAATCGGGAGAAGTGGATTGTCAGGATATGACAATAGCTAGAATTCCAATTGTATTTGATCAATCCGGGCTTTATTATATGGCGTTTTATTTAACGTCAAAGGTCCGAGGTCAGCAGCGGTTTATTATACCGTGGAATACGGCCATTCAAAGAAATACTGACACAAGTCAGATGTTGATCGTGGTAAACGAAAGCTCTACCACTGTCAGCCCGTACACCGAGGTTGCATCCGAAAATAATTCTGGAATATATCTAATTAATTCTGGAGTAAATTTCGGTAGTGCACCAAGATATTTCGTTTCGGGTCTTTCAAATTTTCAGGTATATTCGGATAACCCGACAACCTGGAGAGTAAACGGGCCAACCGGGTTACAAACGTTTGAAAATGAGACGTTTTTTAATCTGAGTATTAAATCAGGCTCATGGACCTTTGAAGCAAATGGTGACCAAATGACTATTCATGTGTTCAGCGGACCTTCTGTTGTAGAAGCAACGTCTGACTCGAACCAATCCATTACTTACAATGAAAACGAGATTGAGATCAACTTATCAGTAAATGCTCACGCATACGCTGAATCTAACCCGATATATATTATCGGCGTTGGTGAGTCAATTTTGAAAGAGGTTGATTCAGTTGGTTGGAGTAATTATTATCCAATTGATTCTCCGATTTTCAGGGTTGGTATCCCACAAAACCAGATTGTCCACTGGTACTGGGATCAAGATACTCAGTATTTTCAGGAGGATCCAACATGCGGTCCCCCCCCAAGCGATTGGGGATGGGAACCACCGGTTCCTCCCCCCCCAAGTAATAGTTGGTCGCCGGAAGTTCCGGCACCTTAAGAAGCGTTATTTTCACTATTCAATAATCCCCGCAATTCGCGGGGGTTATTTTTTTAGATCTACTTGACAGATTAACGCATGTGTAGTATTATATAAGGTTCAATTAAAAATGAAATTAAGGAGAAACAATGTTGAGTTTACTTAGAAATATTAATTGGGATTGGTCTCAAGGTATTAAGGACTATACTTATAACCTTAAGAACCAAGCTCAATCCAAAGCTTTTCGCAGTCTATCGGTGCTTGCAATAGCTTTTTTTGTATTCGTACAAGCTTTAGTTCCTGGAAGTGCTAGTGCTTTGAACCCAAAGTTCAACTTCTTAAACGGTGATTATGAACTTTTGAGAGGTGCAAACTCTACTGCCGGAGAACAAGATTGGCACGACCCAATCAGTGGAAAGATCGGTGATGTTATTTCTTGGAACGTTTATTACCATAATGGCATAGAACAAACAGTTGCTTACAATACAACAATTCAAGTAGGTTTACCAAATACAGCAAGTACAAAATTAAATCTACAAGGAAAATTATGGGCTGATAATGCTGACTTAGTTACTGACACAAGTGTAGTCAATTTGAATACAGCTGGTAAAATTCGTTATATTCCAAATTCTACTATCTGGTATAAGGATGGTTCAAAGACTCCACAAAGTTTACCAGATGGGATTACAGAGGCCGGGGTAAACCTAGGAGATATTCTAGGCTGTTGGCCATATGCTGGATTCGTTGTATTCCAAACAGAAATCGTATCTTCTACAGTTTCAATAGAATTAGATAAAAAAGTTGGAAATTCTAACGAAGACCCACATACCCACAACTGGTATAAGGAAAATACTGCCGAAGCTAATCAAACACTAGCTTATCGTTTATATATAAAGAATACAGGAAATGACACTATTCAGAACTTAAAAGTTCGAGATATTCTTCCAGAACATGTTTCATATATTTCTGGTAGTACAAAAGCTTTTACTAGCCAAACTGGCTCAGGTGGACAAAATTTACCAGACGGTATTGTAACAAGCTCAGGAATTAATCTCGGTACATATGAACCGGGAGATGTAAATTCTGGATACGTTGTATTTCAAGTAAAAATTGCAAACTTAACTAATTCCGGTACTTACACTCTTACAAATACCGCAGAAGCTTGGGCTGATAATGTTGCCAAAAAGCAGAGTACTGCAACAACAGTCGTAAATATAGGTGCAGCTCAAATTCAAAAATCAAAAACTGCTTTTAATCAAACCCAAAATCAAGACGCAACAAAAGTAGTTGCAAAAGCTGGCGATATAATTAACTACAACTTATGGACAAAAAACAACGGTACTGCAATCGCAAATGGATTTGTTGTTAATGATGATATTTCAGATATTCTTGAGTATGCAGATGTAACCAATATGTATAGTGGTGTAATGAATAACAAAACCATCACATACGCTGCTGAAGATATAGCAGTTAGTAAAACTATTAACAAAACTTTTACAGTTAAAGTAAAAAATCCCATTCCAAGCATTCCCCAAAATGGAAAATCCTATGATTTCAAAATGGAAAATACATATGGAAACACTATTATAGTTACAATATTCAAATCTCAAACAGGTTATAACTTTGATAAAAAAGTTAGAAATATAAGCAGAAATGAATCAACTTATACTGAAAAAACCGAAGCTACATATGGAGAAGTGTTGGAATACAAAATAACGGTTGCTAATACAGGAAATATTGATTTAACAAATGTACTTATATGGGACAAATTACCAAACTACCAAAAACTAATATCCGGAACTGTGAAGTTTTACGGACCACAAGGTGGATCCTTGCAACTAAATGATAGTATTACAGGAACTGGAATTCAGCTACAAAACTTTACTTCCAGCTTAAGCGGTTATGTAGTATTTCAAGTGAGAATCGCTTCTTGTCCTCCAGCAGGCGTATATGATCTAGTTAATACTGCGTATGCAAACACTCACCAAACAGGACAGATTTCCGACATAGCCCAAGTTCGCTTAACAGTACACCCACCAATTGAACCACCTGTAAAATAAGAATAATTCACATATATTATGAAAAATATTTCCAAATATATTTTTACCTTTTTAACTATCTTTGTATTAAGCTTTAGCCTGAGTTCTGTTTTCGCTAGTGGTGATACACCTGTATTTAACCAGCTAAAAGGCGATTACAAGACATTACGAGGAGCTAACTATACAAAGGGTGAGAACAATTGGCACGACCCAATTAAAGCTGAGCTGGGCGACGTAATTAACTGGAACGTATATCTACACAACGATATTGAAGGTACTACTGCTTACAATGTAAACGTAAGAGTTAGTTTACCGGGAAACGAAAGTAAGGTCCATGAATTAAAAGCAAATATCAATTCAGACGATACTAACATTCTTAGTGACACAGCCAAACTTTTCGCTGACCAAAAATTAAAACTGGGCTATGTTTCTGGTAGTACTGAACTTTGGGATCGAAATGGTCACAAAGTCAAAGATCTACCAGACGGAATAGTCGATGGCGGTATAAATATCGGCGACATTCAAGGCTGTTGGCCATATGCTGTATTTGTTGTATTTAAAACCAATACATCTATTACACCAAAAGGACATATAAATATCTATAAAACAGTACGAAACACAAGTAATGATGAGGAATTTTTAAAATCAACTACTGCAAAAACCCAAGATACACTTGAGTATCAAATAATTATTGAAAATAATTCAAATCACCGTATTGATTTCAAAATCATTGATCAGCTTCCCGAATATGTTGCATATATACAAGATTCATTAATTGCAAAATTTAACAATAACAAAATTACTATATACAAAAAAGAACAAGACTTATTTGACACATACAAACCACTCCACCTTGAATCAGGAAAGATATTAACTTTAACTTTTAAATCAAGTATTAGAAATAGCACACCAATAGGTACAATATTTATAAACAAGGTTGACCTTATCACGCCAGACGACTTTATGAGCGCTGAAGCAACCACAACCATAGTTTCGTCTTCTGTATTAGGAAAGATTGGTGAAGTTCTTGGTGCAAGCACTTTGCCTGTAACAGGAAATCCAATTACAGTATCTTTAGCATTAGCCTTTGCAGTAACTTGCGTTTATTACACTATTAAAGAAAGAAATTCATTTGAACTAGACCTTAGAACTATCCGCGTATTGAGTTGAAACAAAACTGACACAGGAATCATGGTATAATTGAATGCATACAAGTAATCAATAAATTTTGTTATGGAAAATATAAACGAAACAATTAAAGAAACTATCAAACGGTTTGTTGAGATAGAGAGGTTACTTTGACCCACGCGGTCAAACTACTAAAGTCTTAAATTTAGAAAAACAAACCCAAGAAGTTGATTTTTGGAAAGATCAAAAGAACGCTAATATCGTATTTGAAAAACTCAAAATATTAAAAGATCAACTCAGCGACTTAAAGTATATAAGTTCTACACTGAATGATATTAAATCTATGGCAAAATTAGACGAAGGTCTTGTTGGGTCTGAAGTTGATACTATAAAGCAAAAATTAAGTAAATTAGAGACTGTGGTTTATTTTTCACAAGAATATGATGATCTAGGAGCTATTTTAAACCTTTCTTCGGGGACTGGAGGTGTGGATGCTCAAGATTGGACTGAAATATTGCTGAGAATGTATGTAAAATTTTGTGAAAAGAAAAATTATCACCCAAAAATTATTAACAAAGTAACCGCAAATGAAGCTGGTATAAAAAACGCTATAATTAGCATTCCTGATTTATATGCTTATGGAAACTTAAAAAGCGAAAATGGTGTACATAGGTTGGTTAGAATCAGTCCTTTTTCTAGCGGGAAATCAAGAGAAACTTCATTTGCTTTAGTTGAAGTAACTCCAGTATTGCCTGAATCTAAACAAACCAATATCCGTGATGAAGATATAAGAATTGATACTTTTCGTGCTTCAGGGCATGGAGGGCAAGGAGTAAATACAACCGATTCTGCGGTTCGAATCACTCATATACCAACTGGACTAACTATCAATTGTCAAAACGAGAGATCGCAGCTTCAAAATAAACTTACGGCCTTAAGTATTTTAAAATCAAAAATAACACAACTCGAGACAATAAATAAGAAATCTAAAGTAGATAAAATCAAAGGTAGTCTGCAGGCTGTATGGGGAAACCAAATAAGATCATATGTGATGCAACCATACACTATGGTAAAAGACCATAGAACTGGTTATACTACATCTGATATCAAAAAAGTATTTGATGGAAATATTCAAGATATTATTCAATCATATCTAAAATTTATAAATAAATAAGGAGATAATATGCTAGATAAAATGAAAGAAATGTATCAATTACAGAAAAAAGCAAGGGGTATTCAAAGAGAATTAAAGAATATTGAAGTTGAAGCTAGTGCACTAGATGACAGGATAAAAATCACATTTAATGGTGAACAAAAAATTCAGAATCTCGAAATGGACCCTTCGTTATTTGACGAAAACAACAAAAGAGCCGTTGAGCAAGGGTTATTAAACGCAATACGGGAAGGTATTGCTCGGTCTCAACAAATAGCGGCTGAGAAAATGAAAGATGTAGCTGGGGATTTAAATATTCCTGGGTTAAGTTAATATTTCCATGAAGATAATTGTCGGATTAGGTAATCCAGATAAAAAATATGAGAACACTCGACACAACATAGGTTTTAGATTTGTAGAAAAATTAGCTGATATTCGTGAAATAAGTTCTGTAGATAAAAAGAATATTTTTTTAGAAAATAAAAGGTTTTCAGCTGAGATCGTCAACACTGAAACAAACGGTGAGAAGATTATTTTAGTTAAACCCCAAACGTATATGAATATGTCTGGATTAGCTGTTCAAAAAATATCAAGTTATTACAAAGCAAAAAATACTGACTTAATTATTGTTTGTGACGATATTGATATCCCTATAAGTAGTTCTAGGGTTCGGTTGAGCGGATCTAGTGGTGGGCATAAAGGTATTCAAGACATCATTGAATCTTTAAATTACAATAACTTTATTCGAATTAAAATCGGGATAAATACCTTAGACAATCAAGTAGACCCCAAAAATCAAATTAATACAACGGATTTTGTGATGCAACAGTTTCAAAAAAATGAACTAAAAATCATCAATAGAGTTATTGATAAAACTATTACATTTTTAATGCCTTTTTTAGGTTCAAAGAAAACAATTACCTCACACACCATCCATACGATCTAGGTAATATATACTTGATAAAATTACAACAATCGGGTATAATAAATATTATTAAATAAAAAGTGGGAGCTAAAATAATTAGCGACTTGACCACAAGGAGATATAATGGGAAAGAAAAAAATTCAAACTATTGGGGAAACTATAGAGGAAACAAAAAAACCTCAAACTTTCAATAAACAAAACAAGGAGATTAAACAAAAGAAAACGGACCCAGAAAATAGTATAGAAGAAATATTAGACAAAGTTAAAGATTCTCAAAAACCAACAATAGAACAAAAGAAAATAAATTCAGAAGATACAAAGACAAAAAAGGAAAAATCTGAACCAAAGCGTGGAAAAAATAAAATAAGAAGTAAAAAATATCAAACCGCAAAAGAATTGGTAGATCCTGAAAAATCTTATAACTTAGAAGAAGCCATAGAGCTTGTTAAGAAAATAGCTTATTCAAAATTTAAGTCAAACATAGAAACCCATATACGTTTAAATATCAATTTATCCAAATCCGAAGAACAAGTCCGTACTATTATAAAATTTCCAAAATATTTAGGTAAGAAACCAAAGATCTTAGCTCTTACATCTCAAAAAGACACTTGTATAAAAGCCGGCGCAACTCACGCGGGTGGGAAAGAGATGGTTGATGAAATTTCAAAAGGTTGGTTTGACTTTAATTTAATAGTTGCAGAACCAAAATTTATGCCTAGTTTGGGTAAAATTGCAAAATTACTAGGTAGAAAAGGATTGATGCCAAATCCTAAAACAGGAACCATTTCAGATAATGTTGAAACTAAAATTTCTGAAATTCTTGCTGGCTCAATTGAAGTAAAAAACGATACATCTGGCATTATACATCAAGTAATTGGTAGAGTTGACGAATCAAACAGCGATCTAATCAAAAACTTTCAAATACTTTTTACAAATATAAGTAAAAACAAATCAAATAATAAAGATTTTATTAAAAGCATTCATCTTAGCCCAAGTATGGGACCTTCAGTAAAAATAGATATGCCTAGCATCAATACAAAAAGTATTCAAAAATAATATCATACTTGACACTAATTTTTGAATTTGATATACTATTATTACCGTCAAAGACAGCAGGTCAGTGTAAAAACGATAAATCCTGCCGAGACATTTACTCTTACTTGTAATTAAGTAATTAAATATAAAGCTCGGCAGAAATGTGGAGTTTTTTTTATGGCAATTGATAAAAAAAAGAAAATACAAATAATCGAAGAAGTAAAAAACGCATTTGAAATGAGTAAGTCGATCGTATTGGTTGATCCTACTGGTTTGAATATGAGTGAAATTGAAGAAATTCGGGATAACTTAAGTGAAAAAGGCATTCGGTTTAAAGTTGCTAAGAAGAATTTAATTCGTATTGCTGAAAAATCCCAAGGACTAAATTTTGATCCAGGTGTTTATACTGGAAGTTTGGGTTTGATTGTTGACTATAAAGACGAAATAGAACCAATGCGAAGATCTTATAAATTAGCAAAAAAGTTTCAAAAATTACAAATTCGTGGCGGTGTATTTGAAAATAAGTACATTGATGATAATTTAGTAAATGAATTAGCAAAGATTCCCTCACAAGAAATACTCTATGCAAAATTAGTTGGGTCGATTGCCGCTCCTATTTCTGGATTGGTTAATGTACTATCTGGAAATATTCGGGATTTAGTGAATGTATTAAAGAATTATCAAAAGTCGTTAAGTTAAGTTTATAAATATGAAGGAGTAATTATGGTAGAAGAAGAGAAGAAAAAAGAAAACAAAATTGAAGAAACTAAGGTTAAAGAACCAAAAGTTGATGAAAAATCAACTGAAAAAAAAGAAGAAATTAAACCAGAAGCAAGTGGTAAATTCAAAAACCTAATCAAACAAATAGAGGACCTCTCAGTTCTTGAGCTGTCTGAATTAGTAAAAGAACTAGAAAATCGCTTTGGCGTATCTGCTGCTGCTCCGATAGCAATGGCTGCTTCGGGAACAGGTGATAGCGAAAGTGGAGAAGTAAACGAAGGTACGAAAAAGGCAGTATTTGATATTGAGCTTGTATCATCAGGTGAACAAAAGATCAATGTTATTAAAGCTTTAAGAGAAGTAAATCCAGACCTAGGACTCAAGGAAGCCAAGGACCTAGTAGACGCAGCTCCAAAAGTCATAAAACAAGCTGTAAAAAAAGAAGAATCTGAAGAAATTAAGAAAAAACTTGAAGACGCTGGTGGGAAAGTTAACTTGAAATAAATAGCTATATATAAATAAAAAAGAGCGGTTGAAGGATCGCTCTTTTTTGATAATATAGTGTATATGTTTGAATATAAAGTAATCAAAACAGACAAGAACTGTTCTGCGAGGACTGGTGTATTTATAACGCCACATGGAAAAATCCACACCCCTGTGTTTATGCCTGTAGGAACGCAAGGTTCTGTAAAGTCAGTAAGCCCAAAAGAGCTTGATGAGTTAAATATTGAAATCATACTTGGTAATACTTATCATCTATTTTTACGTCCTGGTTTAAGTGTAATAAATAAATTTGGGGGACTACACAAGTTTATTGCATGGAACAAACCTATATTAACTGATAGTGGTGGGTTTCAAGTATTTAGTTTAAAAAAAACCAAAATCGTCGAGAGTGGTGTTTGGTTTAATTCGCATATTGACGGCACAAAACACTTTATTACTCCTCAAAAATTAATCCAAATTCAAAAAATACTTGGCGCTGATATTATAATGGCGTTTGATCATTGCCCAGCAGGAAATCAAACTAAAAAATATATACAAGATGCAACCACAAAAACACACCAGTGGCTTGATAGGTCGGTTGCAGAGTGGAAATCAAAATCCCTAAAAAACAAACACAAACAAGCATTGTTTGGAATTATACAAGGGGGAATCTATAAAGATCTTAGAAAGATATCAGCTGAATACATAATATCAAAAAATCTACCTGGAAATGCTATAGGAGGGTTAGCAGTAGGTGAAAATATTTCAGACATGTGGAAAATCGTTAAACAAATGGATGGTATTTTGCCAAAAGCAAAACCTAGGTATCTGATGGGAGTAGGAGAGCCTGGTGACTTAGTTGATGCAATTGAAAATGGGATGGATATGTTTGACTGTGTATTGCCAACTCGAATAGCGCGAAATGGTGTAGTGTTCACAAAGTTTGGCAGATTAAATTTATTAAATTCAAAATATAAATACAGCACGATACCAATAGACAAGAACTGTATGTGTTATGCTTGTCAAAATTTTTCTCAAGCATATATTCGTCACCTGTTATCACGTAAAGAAATACTAGGACTTAGACTTACAACCCTTCATAATTTATACTTTATTCAAAAACTAATATTCGATATACGTGATAGTATAAATCACAATAATTTTCTAGAATTTAAAAAAAATTTTTTAGTTCATACAAAAAATAATTTGTGCTACTATAACAATGATGGGGGATAGGAATTATCCTTAATTTAAGATATGAGGAGGGGTTTGAACAATCAAGCAAACCAAGAAAATATTAGCGCTGAATCACCAACTCCAATACAGACTAGAGATATTTTAGACACACCAATAAATTCTCCCAGATCAGCCGAAATTATTAATCAAGAAATGATTAATACTCCTGCAAATTCAATTAAATATACGAAATTACTCCAAGAACTTCAAACTGCAATATCCACCCCTCCTTCAACCGAAGCGAAGCCACAACAACCACCAGAACCACTACCAACAAAACCAACTACCCCAGAAACCAATATTGACCAAATAAAGAATTTAGCTGCAAAAATTGATCCAAAATATTCAGGAGACATAGATATTTTAGGTACCAAACTTAAAGAACGGGGGCTTAATTCTAGTATTTTAAATTCAATAATAAGGCCTGTTAGCGAACTATCAAACAACACTATAACCGAATTAAGTCAAACAACTGCCGAAAAAAATACCCAAAAAAGTGGGGAAGTCGGAGTGTTTGCACGCTCTGTTCTACTTAGATTAATATCCACAGACAATCAGTCAGAAAACACCAAAACTAACATTGTTACACTTGCCGAACTACACCAGATACCTTTAAATACCAACCCGGAAACTCAAATAACTCACCTAGAATCAACATTCGTACAAACCGACACAGGTACAACAGAGGCTGAATTAACATATTTAGACTCTAAAATAAATAAGACAGGAACAGATCTAGATATTTTAAAAAAACAACAAGAAGAGACCCTTACCGTTAATAGAGACTTGGAAAAACAATTAACAAGTTCAAAGGTTCAAGTAAAGGAAAAACAAGCAGAATTTGACAAAAACACAACCGAGCTACCGTCGAATAAAAATAAACTGGCAGCATAAACCAAATGGCACAAAATCAAGTTATAAATTTAGAAAATTTAATCGATAGACTTCAGAAGAATCTTAAAGATATTTATATTGTTGAAAAAGAGATTATACGGTTAGACCAAATATTGATTGCTGGAAAAAACACTGAACAACAAATTCAAAAAAAAATTCATAACGTAAATCAAAACCTAAACAACTACCAAACGCAACAAACTAACTTGTATAAAATTCGAGAACAGTCTATAAAAGATGGATTTAACGACTTAGCTCAAAGTCAATTTTCAAATTTACAAAAAAGTTGGCAAAACCAAAACCCTGAAGCTCAAAGTATCATCCTAAAACAAATCTCAAAATATACACACCTAACAAAGCACTTCTATATGCTAAAAAATAAAACTTTACGTTTAATCGGAATGGATAAAATATTTAATTATCATTTTATTGATATCAATATACCTGAAATATTAAATTTATAAATATGGAACAAAAAGAAACATTTATTGGAAAAAAAGACGAATTAATGTCGTTGATTACAAAATCTAAACTTCCTGATTCCGAAAAAGAAGCATGGTTACATTTGCTAGAAGAAATGCTCGAACATGAAATTCAAGAATTCATTGATATATTAAAAAATGAAGAAAAAAACCTCCAAAGCTTAGAAATTAAATACCAACAAAGAATTAATAAGATAAAATCTGATTTTAATGAAAAATGGCAAGACTTTATGACAAAAGCTGAAACCGAAATAGATAAAAGCCAAAAAAACAAAGTTGATACTAACGAAGCTGACGAACTAAAAAAACTACGTGAGCAATTAAAATAAACTATGGATATTAGTAACATAATAAATTTGGTAGGGATATACTTGCTTATATTAGCTGGTTTGCTTACACTCTTCCCATTAAGTAAATTATTTAAATCCTATTTATTACAAAAAAAAGAAACAAAGAAATTTCAAGATAGAACTCTTTATTTAATTCAAGTACCAAAACATTCGGGAACAAAAGAAGAACAAAACACAAGTTCACGTGACCTCTCGATATCATGGACCGGTGTTATGGAGCAGTTTCTAGCGAGTATTGCTGGTATATACGAAGGCGATTGGCGACACACTATTTGGGGACAAGAGTATATCAGCTTAGAAATGCTTTCCAAGGGTGGACAGATTAATTTTTACGTATCATGCCCTGGGTATTTATCTGATTTAATCGAAAAACAAATTCATAGTTTTTTTCATGGAGCAGAAATAAGTAAATCCTCAAATTATAATTTGTTTGACAATATAAACTCAGCCGATTATTTAAACCATACCGCTTCAGCACAAATAGGTTTGGCTAAATCATTTATTTATCCGATCCATACATACAGAGACCTTGAACATGACTCATTAAACAATATCACAACTGCCCTGAGTAAGATGGGAAAAGATTCAAATGCTGCAATTCAAATCATGATTAGACCAAGTGTGACCAAATGGCAAAAACAGTGTGAACAAAAAATTAAAAACATGTATAGTGATAAAAAACCATATGGAATACAAAGTTTTGCAAGTGAAGTTAGTCAAACTGCTTTTAACTCACAAAAGAAAGACAATAAACCAGATATTCAAGCACCACCTACGATAACTGCAAATAAAGAACAGGAGATCAGTTTAATTCAAAAAAAAGCCTCAAAAGTTGGCTTTGATACTAAGATCCGTTTATTGGTTGTATCCAATGATCTAAAAATTGCGAAATCTCATTTACAAAATCTATTAAACTCATTCGCTCAATTTACTGATCAAAGTGGAAATAGATTACAAAAATTAAAATATCCTTTTCGTAATATTCAAACTGAGATATTTGATTTTGTACTTAGAAGATTTGGCAACCCAAATCTCGCGGTAATATTGAATACTGAAGAGCTTGCGACACTATATCATTTTCCAAACAAAAATATTGCAACTCCAAACATCCAGTGGTTATCCGCAAAAACAGCAGCAGCCCCAGCGAACACACCTACTGAAGGCAGATTACTTGGAGAAAATATTTATCGTGGTGAGAATCGAAAAATATTTATCAAAGACTCGGATAGAATGCAACACCTATATTGTATCGGTAAGACCGGTGTAGGTAAAACCACATTATTTACAAATATGATTATCGACGACATCAAAGAGGGTAAAGGGGTTTGCTATATTGACCCACATGGTGATGCTGCAGAAACAATCTTACAAAACATCCCAAAAGAAAGAGCTGAAGATGTAATATACTTTGATCCAGGCGATATATCTAGGCCAATGGGTTTAAATTTATTAGAAGCACAAAAGCCTGAACAAAAAGATTTTTTAGTACAGGAAGCCACTCAAATCTTCTACAAGCTTTTTGATCCAAATAAAACCGGTATAGTGGGACCCCAATTCGAACACTGGCTACGAAATGCGGCATTAACGCTTATGTCCTATCCAGAGGGTGGAACATTAATTGAAATACCCCGATTGTTTACTGATAAAAAATTTGAACAGGAGCGGTTAAAGCACGTAAAAGACCCGATGGTTCGTGCTTTTTGGGAAAAGCAACTTAAACAAACCTCTGATTTTCATAAATCAGAGATGCTAAACTACTTTGTATCAAAATTTGGTCGATTTATGACAAATGACATGATGCGAAATATTATAGGGCAAACTAAGTCTGCGTATGACTTCCGTGAAGTTATGGATTCCGGAAAAATATTAATCTTAAATCTATCAAAAGGTAAGTTAGGCCAAGTAAACGCTGAACTACTTGGCTTGATCACGGTAGCTAAGCTTGCAATGGCCGCATATTCACGTGCAGATATTCCCGAAAATCAAAGAAAACCATTTTATTTGTATGTTGATGAATTTCAAAATTTTACTACGTCTGACTTTTCGTCGATTTTATCTGAAGCACGGAAATACCAACTATCTTTAAATATCACAAATCAATACATAGAACAGTTAGATGATGAAATTCGTAATGCAGTTTTTGGAAATGTGGGAAGTATTATTTCTTTTCGTATAGGTGTTAGAGACGCTGAGTTTCTGGAAAAAGAATTTACACCAACCTTTGGTCAGGAAGACTTAATAGACATAGATAAGTATAATGCATATATCAAGCTTTTGATTGATGGCACTACCTCTGATCCTTTTAGTATGAAAACAATTCCACCCAAACCCCCACAATCTCAAAAAATATACAACGCAATACAAAGAATGTCCAAGCTAAAGTATGGAAAAAATCGGCAGTTAGTTGATGAAGAGATACGAAGAAAATCAGCAATAGAAGAGGTGGTTAAAGAATTTGGTTCAAACAGTATGGCTAAAGAGCCGGTACCAAATCAACAACAATAAAAATGACAAATTATCTTGGTTTATTACCAACAATAGTTATTGTCTTGGCTATAATCATTGGAATAGCTTCTTTGAGGTATCTTATGTTTTTGAAAAAAGGAAGACAAGTAATAAAAACTAAAAAATATCGATTACTTACGATATCTGTCCCGAAAGAAAATGAAAAATCTGCACTCGCTGCTGAACAGGTGTTTGCTAGTCTACACGGTATATTTCGAGACCCAGATCAACTAAGGAAAGCTGGTGATACTCAAGAATGGTTAAGTTTTGAGGTAGTGTCATATCAACAACACATTGAGTTTTATGTATATACCCCAGAAGACTATAAAGAATTCGTTGAAGGGCAGCTATTTGCCCAATATCCAAATATTGATATTAGAGAAGTAAAGAGTGATTACACGAACCGAATAAACCAAAACCAATTATTCGGTATAGCAGAGCTTACATTAATAAAAAACGAAATATATCCCATAAAAACTTTTACTGATTTCGAAGTTGACCCGATGGCTGGTATTTCAGCTGCAATGAGTAAAATCTTAAGCGGCGAACAAGTTTGGATGCAAATATTACTAAAACCAATTGAGGGTGATTGGCAGGATAAAGGGATGAAATATGTAGAAACTATAAGATCAGGGAAAAGCCCTGACCCACCAAAACTTTTCGAAGGATTTTCTGATTCCGTTAAAAGCTTTGGTAGCGACTTAGTTCAAGCTGCAATTAATCCAGAAAAAACAGGTGAACCAACAAAAGAAAAAGATACCCCCAAACTTCCAGGACCTATTGAATCAGGATTAACGGGAATTGAAGAAAAAATAACCAAACTTGGTTATAAGACAATTATTAGATTGTTTGTTATGTCAGACAGTGAGTTAAAAATTCAAAATAGAATATCAGGAATTGCTGGAGCATTCAAACAGTTTAATTTAAGTAATTCTAATGGATTTAAGGTTGAAAATTTTACACTAAATGACAAGAAAGAATTTCAAAATTATAAATTAAGATTTTTTAGTAAAGATGGTTTTGTATTAAATATTACAGAACTAGCTAGCTTATATCACTTTCCGCATGTATCGGTTGAAACCCCCCATATAAGCTGGACAGGTTCAAAAAAAGGCGAACCACCAAACAACTTACCAACAAAGGACAATACAGAACCAAATGAACTAACGGTCTTTGCTAAGACAGATTTTCGCGGTCTAAATACTGAATTCGGGATTAAAAGCGATGATCGTAGACGACACATATACACAATTGGTAAAACAGGAACTGGAAAATCAACAATGTTAGTAAATATGATTATGTCTGATATTTATTCTGGAAAAGGTGTGGGTGTTGTTGATCCACACGGAGACCTAATAGACGATATCATAGACTATATCCCGGAAAGTCGTCAAAAGGACATAATAATCTTTGATCCGGCTGATCGAAAATTTCCTGTTGGTTTTAATCTACTAGAAAGCGTTGATCCTGATATGAAAAGTATCGTAGCCTCTGGTCTAGTGGGTATATTTAAAAAAATCTGGGCTGATTCATGGGGTCCTAGACTAGAATACATATTACGCAACACTATTTTGGCATTACTGGATTATCCTGGATCTACTATGCTAGGAATATTGAAAATGCTTTCAGATCCAAATTTTAGAGCTCGTGTTGTTGAAAAAATTAGCGATCCGGTAATTAAAGATTTTTGGGAAAAAGAATTTGAGGGTTATACTGATAGTTTTCGAGCAGAAGCTATAAATCCAATTCAAAACAAAGTTGGACAATTTCTATCATCAGCAACAGTCAGAAATATATTAGGGCAAGAAGAGAGTAGTTTTGTTATGTCTGATATACTAGATAACCAAAAAATATTTCTGATAAATCTATCTAAAGGCAAGATGGGTGAAGACAACAGTGCGCTACTTGGTGCTATGATGATTACAAAGATACAGCTTACTGCTATGCAGAGAGTTTATATTCCCGAAAAAGAAAGGAAAGATTTTTATCTTTATGTAGATGAATTTCAGAATTTTGCTACTGAAGCATTTGCATCGATTTTATCTGAAGCACGAAAATACCGTCTTAATCTTATACTTGCAAATCAATATGTGGCTCAGATTCCTGAAGTTGTCCGTGAGGCAATTTTTGGAAATGTTGGTACTGTTATTTCTTTTAGAGTGGGCTCATCAGACGTAGACATGCTTACAAAAGAATTTAGTCCTGTGTTTGATGAAAACGACCTTGTAAACCTAGATAAATACCATATATATGTAAAGATGGCAATAGATGGCGTAACTAGCCCAGCATTTTCTTCGATTACACTTCCCCCTTTTGCAAGTAAAACAAACTCAAAAGAAAGCGTAATAGATCAGTCTAGGAAAAAATTTTCCCAAAAAAAAGAAGAAGTAGAAAAAGAAATAATAGAGTGGAATCGAAAAGAAAGCTTGCCGCCAGCATCATTACTTGCAAAAAAACAAGAAAAAGAACAAGAAAAAGAAAACAAAAGCGATATAAAACAATTTGAAAATGTAAACAAAAAAGAATACCGTAGATTCAAAGATTCTAGTGAAAAAGGTTGGTACATAGAAGTAGAACCCCAAAAAGACCGTTTAGAAAGCGAACAAACTAATAAATCTATCAATACAGACTCATCCATATTAGGTAAAATATTAAGAAATTAAAATTACCATGAAAGAAAGTTATACTTTGACTGAAAAAATTATTGTTATCGTAGCTGCCATATTGATTATTTGGGGAATAGTTTTCCTTATAATAAAATATGAAGGCAATAAATCAGAAAGTACTGAGCCTTTCACTGCAAACGAGACAGTCCAAGAATCAGAAAAAAACCCTGATACTAGTATCAGTACAGAAGATGACGACATAACAAGCGAGGAATTGGATCAGGAAAATATACCGTTTTAATCTTTTGCTATTTTGAGCACTGATTGGTATAATGTATCTGTAAAAGCTATTTATTGGCTAATATTTTTAATATCATGAATCGTAAAACTTCAAAAACTGCTCAAATAATCCAAACAACCTTAGCTCAAACACTTTCTAAATTCCGAAAAAATAATAATATTTACACTATTACAAATATTCAAATATCCCCGGATTTAAAAAATGCTGATATATGGATAAGTAATATCAATAGTGACTCTTGGAATATTGATAACATGAGACAATTCATACCTGAATTCATAATAGCTTTAAAAAAAACAGAATTGAGAAATATTCCAAAACTACGTTTCCAAAAAGATTTGTCTGGGTCACATACTGAAAAAATTGATGATATTTTTAAACAAATCCATGAATCTTAGTATTTATATTACATTACTGAATTTTATCGGTATCTTAGGTTGGATCGGTGTCTTGTTTCTTGTTTTCTTCTTATCACCCTATAACAATATTCAGCAAAACTTAACTTTGTTTCTTTTCAGTTTTTTTATAGCTGTTTGGGGATCTTACAGTACACTAGAGTATAGTTTGCGAAAAAAAATACTAAACCTAACAAACCCTAAATCACAACTAAAGGACGCATCTAGACACGGTCTATTACTAGCACTGGTCTTGTGTATTATATTGTTTTTACAATACCTAAGGGTTCTTACTTGGTGGGATGCGGGACTTTTATCATTAATAGCTATTAGTACAGAGCTTTATTTTAAAGGAAAATAATGGCAAACTTACACCCAATCACACAATTTATGCGTAAATCAATAGATTTTTTTGTAAAAAATGGTTTTGAAATAATAGATACACCTGAAATAGAAACGGAGTACTATAATTTTGACTCATTAAATGTACCTGCTACACACCCATCTAGAGATACTCAGGATACTTTTTGGTTAGAAGACGGTAGAGTGCTAAGGACCCATCCAACAAGCGCACAGGTTAGAACTATGGAAAAAAGAAAGCCGCCTGTTCGCATCATAGTGCCAGGAAGATGTTTTAGAAACGAAAGAACAGACGCAGGCCATGAAGCTACATTTTTTCAATTAGATGGATTCGTGATAGATAAAGATATTCGAGTAAATCACCTACTTACCATAACTGACGATTTTGCGAAAACTATTTTTGGAAGTCAGGCAAAAACACGAATTAGGCCTCATTACTACCCTTTTGTTGAACCGGGATTTGATATCGACCTTTCGTGCTTGATATGTAAAGGGAAGGGGTGTTCGGTTTGTAAAAAATCAGGGTGGCTTGAGGTTATGCCTTGTGGTATGATTCATCCTAAGGTTCTGAAAAATATGAAAATAAACCCTGAGAAATGGAGTGGATTTGCTTTTGGTTTTGGAATAGACCGATTAATGATGCTTTATTATGGCATAGATGATATTCGACTTTCTTATAAAAACGACCTTAGGTTCCTAAAACAATTTAAATGAATTTACCAATAGAATGGCTTCAACAATTTGTAAAAACCTCTGGATCTACTGAAAAAATCGCAAATACCTTTACCAGCATAGGACAAGAAGTAGAGTCAATAACCAAAAATACCCTAAAATTAGACATTACCCCCAATAGGGGTGATTGTTTGAGTATTTTAGGTTTAGCAAGAGAATATGCGGCTGTTACTAATAGGGAACTATTAATTCAAAAATCCCAAAGAGAAATTCGTGACACAAACAATCAAACACTAAACTTAAGCTTTGAATCAAAATCAATCTGTACCAGGTACACGTATAAAATTATTGAAAATATCCAAATTCAAGATTCTCCAAAATGGTTACAGGACCGTCTAATTCAATATGGTTTTAGGCCCATAAACAACATAGTAGATATCACAAACTTTATAATGGTAGAGCTAGGCCAACCAATGCATGCTTTCGATTTGAACAAAATCCACGATAACAAAATAAACATTAGACTATCTAAGAAAAACGAAAAACTAATAACACTAGATGGTAAGAACCACAAGCTAGACAATGCCATTGTATTTGAAGATGGAAGGGGACACTTGATTGATCTTGCTGGAATCATGGGCGGATATTTAAGTGAAATCGACAACAAAACTAAATCAATAATACTGCAAGCAGCTGTCTTTGATTCGATTTTAATAAGAAAAACTTCAAAAAAACTCAAACAAACAACAGACGCATCTTATAGGTATGAACGAGGAGTTGACTGGAATAATACTTTAATAGCGGTAAAAAGAGCTTCCGAACTAATAAAAGAAAGTTGCAACAAATCAATTTTTAGTAAAACAATTGATATTCAAAACGAAAAACCAAAAACTCACCTGATATCATGGCAACCCGATAAAATAAATAAATTGCTTTCAACGAATTTATCTGAAAAAGAATTATTGAGCATTTTGCAAGGATTGGGTTTTAAAAAACAAAATAACAGTATTCGCGTTCCTTCTTGGCGTTATTATGATATAGACAACTGGCAAGACTTAGTTGAAGAAGTTGGAAGAATCTATGGTTACACCAAACTAAAAAAAATCCGCCTTTTAAAACAACCAAACAATACACACAACAACAACTACATTCTTTTAGAAAAAATCAAAGATGAACTTACAAATATTGGATATGATGAAATTATAGGATATCCTCTAGTAGCCCAAAAAAGTCCAATTAAAATTATAAATCCAGCATCGAAAGAACATCAATTTTTACGCACCAACTTACTCGACTCAGTATTAAAGGTGGCTTCAAATAACCCTTGGTATCCAAATATAAAAATTTTTGAGATAGGAAAATCATATGAATCTCATAATGAAAAATATGAATTAATCTTACTTGAAACATCAAATAAATCTAAAAATATGGAGTTAGGGATAAATAATATCTCAAAAAAACTAGGTTTAAACCTGAAATACAAAACAATCAAACCAGATGCATCAACCCTAATTACCTACAAAATAAAAAGAAACATAACATTACTATCTATAGAATTAGAAAATCTTCGAAAAAATATACCTTGGTCAGAAATTCGTATTGAAAAACATAGAATTAATTATAAAAAAATATCTAAGTACTCTCCATCGATCCGTGACCTAGCATTTATAGTTGGTGAAAATATATCCGCAAATAACGTTCTGAAAGATATCAAAAATATTCACGATACAAACTCACAAGTAATATTTGTAGAACAATTCGATGAGTTCAAACACCCCAAATTTGGAAATAACAAAAAAAATCTAGCATTTCACATTATCGTAGATCCTATAAATAAAATAACTGAAAAACACATAAATTCCATATTTGATAGAATAATTGATACAATAACAAAGAAATACAAAGCTAAATTACGAGAGTTTTAATATGAATAGATTTTATGCTGATGAATTAAACAAATTAACAGGTAAAGAAATTATCATAAACGGATGGGTTCATAGTAGAAGAGACCATGGGGGAATGACTTTTTTAGATATCCGGGACTGTACTGGCTTAACTCAAGTTATATACGACCCAAAAAATCTAAAAAAAAACAACTCAATAAAAAATATCAGAACTGAATATGTGGTAAGCGTAAAAGGTAGGGTAAAGCCTCGACCAAAGAATTATGTAAATAAAAAAATTATATCTGGAGAAGTTGAAATTGAAGCTACTGAAATAGAGATATTGAGTTCTGCTGAAACAACTCCTTTTGAAATAAATAATGATACTCACAAAATCGATGAAGAAACACGACTAAAATATAGGTACCTTGATCTACGTAGTAGAAGGATGTCAAAAAACATAAAAAAAAGACATCATGTGATTAGTTTTATTCAAAAACACCTAAACAAACAAAGATTTACTGAAATCGAAACCCCAATATTAACAAAAGGTACACCCGAAGGCGCGAGAGAATTCATAGTACCAAGTCGATTACATAAGGGTAAGGTCTTTGTATTGCCGCAATCACCACAACAATTCAAACAACTTTTAATGGTAGCGGGATTTGAAAAGTATTATCAAATCGCTAAGTGCTTACGCGATGAAGATATGCGAGGCGATCGTCAAACCGAACACACACAATTAGACATTGAAATGAGCTTTGTTAAACGTGAAAACATTATGCAGTTAATAGAAGATATGATAATTAGTTTAGTAAAGGTACATTATCCAGACAAAAAGATTACCAACACACCCTTCCCAAAGCTTAGCTACCAAGAGACTTTGAAAAAATATAATACCGACAAACCTGATTTAAGAAAAAATACAGAAGATAAAGACGAACTAGCCTTTACCTGGATAATTGATTTTCCATTATTTGAAAAAGACAAAAAAGGTAATTTAAGTTATTCACACAATCCATTCACAGCGCCTAAGTCTAATTTTGAAAATAATTTAAATGAAAATAAAAACATTGAATCTATCATTTCTGAACAATACGACATAGCCTGCAATGGGTTTGAAATAGGAGGAGGCGGTATTCGTATTCACGATCCCAAACTATTAGAAAAAGTTTTTAAAATATTAGGTCATGACAAAAAAACCATCAAAGAAAGATTCGGTCATATGTTAAATGCTTTTAAATATGGCGTTCCACCTCATGGCGGTATAGCCTTGGGTTTAGATAGACTGTTGATGATATTGCAAGACGAACCCAATATTCGAGAAGTAATAGCTTTCCCAAAAACAGGAGACGCTCGTGATCCTATGATGGATGCTCCATCAAAACCCAACAAACTAACTTTAAAAGAACTAGGGGTCAAGTTTTTAGTAAAATAATATACTAGGAGGGGAAGTGAAAAAAATAATATTAACAATTATCTGTTGTATACTTAGCACTACTTTACTTTTTAATTTTAAGGCACAAGCATCTATATTTGTTCCCAGTACAGATAAATACATATGGCAAGCAATAGAAAGGGTTGTAATAGTACACGAGAACAACAACCAAACTATTGTATTGTCACCATTGTACATAGGTGATAAAACTGATTTTGCATGGATTATACCTACGCCAAATAAATTAAATATTGAATCCGTAAACTATGATTTATTTTCAAACCTAGACAATATATCAAACAATGACCTTGCTATCTATAAAGATATCGTCGAAAGTACTACTGAATTTAAAAATTTAGAAAATAACAAACAAGACCTATACACCATAAATACTTTTAAATTTTCAGAAAGTGATGAAATTATTAAATGGTTAAGTTCAAACAAATACGACCTCCCCGATTATTCAAATTATTTATTAAACGACTATATCCAAAAAGATTGGTATTTCAATATCATTGAAGTTAATTCAAAAAACCTAATAGAAAACATGGGATATTTACCCCCACTTTCTATTAGTTTTAATTCAAATAATTTAGTTTATCCTATCAAGCTTAAATCACTTAGGCTGTTGTGGCAAAATCCAGTGCCTGAAAATTCTGAAGAAAATATCAAAGAAGTTAAAGAAAAACTACAAGAAGGACAGACTAACTTCAACACTACCTCAAACTATTCAATTGATTCTATGCCCAGTACCACAAGTATAGATATGTATATATTATCTGAAAACCGGAAATCACATAGTGATTTTAAAACTACGTATGCTAGTTGGCTGAATAAAGACGAGGTCGAATCTCTTTCCAAAACCTCAAATTCAAAAAATTGGTATAATTGTCAAAATTCAAAATTGTTTTTTACCAAAATGCACTCAAGTATCAATTATACTCATTACGAAAGCGACTTAGTGTTTGAAGATGCTCTAAACAATAAACAAATACTTAACAATCAAGACTCTTCAAATAATTTAAATATAAGTATGTGGATCTATTCTATAATCAGCTTAATTTTTTTGATATTATTATTTATAAGTCCAATAGGGTTATCTTTTGCTCTTGGATTATATTTGACCAAACTTGAAAAATCCGGTATTCGTAAAATTACAGGATTGCTATTAGAATCTATAGCACTAATATCTTTGATGAGTTTAATGGTTTTCAGTTATTTCTTAATTTGGCAAGGTTATTTAAAAAAAATTAATTTTGATAGGTTTAAATTTAATTGGAACAACGCTGATTATAATTTTAACGAAGAAACTATTAAGTACTTTGTTGTTAGTGTACTTATAGCTCAATTTATTTTCTTATTATGGATGATTCTTTTCTGGGTATTACAAAATAAAAAAAAACCCACACTAACCACTCATGACGGTAAGTCTAGTAAAGAATTAAATAATCACAACGAGATAGGGGAACATATATTTAAAAAAGGTTCAAACAACAAAGATTACCAAGATCCGGAGTTTGAAGTAGAGTTAGAAAATAAATCCAAAGAGTCAATCGAAATCAAAGACAACAGAAAAAACTTACCATCATTTACTCCCGAAAAACCTAAATCAAAAATAATAAAACCCAAAACTCAAAAAATCAAAGTAAATAAAGGTTAAATGATAAGCAAGGTAATTATCATACTGATTCTACTTTTGGATTATTTTGGAATATCAAATAATTATATAATTACAAAATACGAACAAGTTGGTTTGGTTAAAAATCAAAATATCACTGAAGTTTCTCAGAAAAAGATCTACTCTAATTCCAAACTACAAGATCCAGAAAAACTTGACGCAAAAAAACTAAGCGCTTCTGGTATTGCATTACTTGATCTTGATAGTAATACGTACTTATATTACAAAAACTTAGATAAGAAATTTACAATAGCTAGTATTACTAAAATAGCTACCGCTTTGGCAATTTTAGAAAATTACAATGTAAACGAAGTAGTTACGGTTAGTTACAGAGCTGTATCAGTTTATGGTTCAAAGGTACATTTAAATGCCCTTGAAAAAATTACAGTAAATCAACTAGTAGTTGGTATGCTTGTAGCTTCGGGTAATGATGCTGCACTAGCTCTTGCTGATCATTTTGGGGAAGATAAATTACTTCTACGTATGAATCAACTAGCAAACAATTTAAATCTGAAAGATACTCAATTTTTTGATGCAGCAGGTTTGTCGATGGAAAATCGATCCACTCCAAGAAACTTAGCTACATTAGCAAAAGCTGCTTTATCGCATCCTTTTATCGCAAATGCTGTAAAATACAAAGAATATACAATGCGCTCTACAGACGGTAGAACAGAACACTTAATACATACCACTAATAGATTATTGAAAAATTATCCAGATATTATTGGAATTAAAACTGGATATACTGAAGAAGCTGGTTTTTGTTTGATCTCTTCAGCAAAAGACCGCGAGCACAGTTTCTTGTTAGTGCTTTTGGGGGCAGAATCTGATGATTTACGCTTTGATGAAAGTAGAACCATACTTACATATGCGGAAAACAATACAAGCTGGTAATCAAACAAAAAACTGAATTATCACTCCTATCATAGATATTACTAGTATAATACCAAGAATCTGCGATATAAAAATTCCTAAAATGACACCGAGCCCACTTTTGGCAGCATCCCGAATATTTTTTTTAGCAAAAATTAGCTCAGCTAATATTGCAAAAACTGCCCCCATGACTATCATCCCTAATATACCTAATAAAATAAATCCAAAAATTGCTCCAATAGGAGCTAGGTAAATTCCGTATTTTGTTGCACCCATTTTCTTAACACCCCAAGATGTGGCCAAAATATCAACTGTCTGCGACAAAACCCACATCAACCCAAGAACAATAACTGGCAACCAACTAAAAGATCCTGACACCAAAGAAAGTAATACACCCCCAATTAATACCAACAAGGCTCCAGGTAATATTGGTAAAAATACTCCGAACACACCTAGGATTATTAAGGTCCAAAATAGTATTTTTAGTACGATAATCAATAGCAATATTTATTTAATAATATTAAGAGCTTGCTCTGCGGCATGTGTTTGAGCTTCTTGTTTGCTTGCGCCGATACCTTGAGCTAATTTTTTCTTATTCAAAAATACTGCAACAACAAAATTCTTTGCATGATCAGGACCACTTTCACTTAATACCTTATAAGTAGGTGTGGTATTATTTTGAGCTTGACATATTTCCTGTAATTGACTTTTTGAATCTAAGTATAGTTCGTTTTTTAAAATATTACTAATACTATCCAATACTTGTATTTTTATAAATTGCGCTGTTTTATCAAACCCGAGATCTAGATACATGGCACCTATTAATGCTTCAAAGGTATTTGCTAGTAATAAATCGTTATCTCTGCCTTGATTTTTTTCTTCACCCTTTGAAAGCAATAGGTATTTATTTAAATATAAATTCCTTGCAATCTTTGCAAGATTTTTTCCTTTTACCAACGCACTACGTAAGCTCGTGAGTTCACCTTCGTTTTTATTGAATTTTTTGTATAAATAGTCTGTAACTATTAATTCAAGCACTGCATCGCCTAAAAACTCAAGCCTTTCATTGCTTACAAGTTTGTTGTCTTTGTGTTCGTTTAAATAAGATCTATGAACAAATACCTGTTTTAATAACTCAATATCGTTAAAGGGGGTTTCAAATTTTTTTTGTAGCTCATGAAGTTTAGATATTTCACTTTTCATTATTTTTTTCTTTTATTTGAGGTATTTGCTTTATTTCAACTTTTGATTTTTCAGATTTTGAATCATCTTCATCTGGAACATATTTGTCGCTTTTTCTATATACAGCACCTAAAACTCCGTTGATAAATTTTGAAGAATTATCTCCTCCAAAACTTTTTGCTAATTCTACTGCTTCATCAATTGCTACTTTTGGTGGAACTTCATCGCTATATAAAAGTTCATATATTGCTAACCGTAATACGGTTTTATCAATTATAGCTATTTGTTCAAGTGGCCACTCTGGGGCTGAGTCTGTAATAACCTTGTCTATATCAGTTACCTTCGTAGTCACTCCTTCTAAAATATTTTGAACAAAATCCATATCAACGTCTCTTGCTTCAGACTCTATAATGTTTCTATGTAATATATCTTTTGGGTTTTGATCTTTACGAAAATCCCACTCATATAAGGATTGTACTATTTGTATTCTTGAAAAATGTCTATTTGCCATAATGTCTACTTACTTGATACAACGTCTTTGTCTTTATAATAACCGCATTCAGGACATATCCTATGTGGTAAAATTTTTTCATTACAATGTTTACATTTAATCAATAATCGACTCTTGATTTTTTTTCTACCTCTACGAGTCTTTGAAGTACTGCGAGCAATCTTTTGCTTTGGTTCAGCCATTTTACACCTTTCTGCATTTACATTTTTTAATATTGTTATTATTTCCACACACCCCACACAATCCCTTACAGCTTAATTTACATTTAAAATCTTGAGGTAGGTGAGTGACAATCTCTTGTTCTATAAAGTTTTGTAAATTAATCTCACCGTATTTTGATATTTTTATCTTATCATCTTCTGTGTTTTCATATATTGAAAAAACTACCTTAGTTTCAATGCTAATCTTTTCTGTTTTATCAGCAAGGCATTTGAAACAAATGCCTTTAATTTGATAATTAATTTTAAAAACTCCGAGTATCTCACCCCTTTCTATCTTTTGAAGTTGAGCTGAGATATGTACGCTAGAATCTATTGTAAAATCTGCCAATCCTTCTATTTTCCATACAGGTATGTCTTGATCGATCCCAACAATTTCCGAACCCGGGTCAGACAATATGTCGTTTACTTTAATAATATAATTTGAAATGTGCTTTTTCATTTATTATACGAAAAGATTATATCACGATATTGATTATCTTGGAAGGGATATATATGTGTTTGATAATTTTTTTACCAGCTATAAATTTCTGAACGTTTTTATGTAGATTGGCTTGTCTTAAAATATCTTTTTCAAATGTATTAGTATTTACAAAAATCTCTCCGCGAACCCTACCGTTTACCTGAATCATTACTTTGACTTTATTGAGCTTTGTGTCTTTAAGTATCTTTGGCCATGGATACTCCCATACATTATTTTTAAATTTCATTTTTTGCCATAATTCTGCTGTGATGTGTGGTGCAAAAGGGGAGAGAAGTATTAAAAAGACCCTTAGTGAATCCTTGCTAATTCCATCTTTATACGCTTTGTTTATATATTCCATCATAGAACTTATTGCTGTATTGAATCTAAGGTTTTCAATATCTGTTGTAACCTTATTAATAGTAATATTGAGTTCTTCTTTTATATTAGATTCATTCTTGACATATTGATCAATTCTCCATACTCTATCTAAAAATCTCTTTATACCAACTATACCCCTAGTGTCCCAAGGAGCTGCATCTTCAATAGGCCCCATAAACATCTCATACATCCGCAAAGTATCAGCTCCGTATTCGTCTATTACTTTATCTGGATTGATCACATTACCAAGTGATTTACTCATCTTCTTACCGTCATCAGCCAAAATCAAACCTTGATTTACTAATTTTTTGAAGGGTTCTTCAATATTTATATGTCCAAGATCCTTCAAAGCTTTTGTAATAAATCTAGCATACAAAAGATGTAATACGGCATGTTCAGCACCACCTATGTATATGTCTATTGGTAACCATTTTTTAATTTTTTCTTTTTCAAAAGCAAAATTTTGGTTTTTAGGGTCTGTGTATCGTAAAAAATACCACGAAGAGTCCACAAAGGTGTCCATGGTATCACTTTCTCTTTGTGCCTCACTGTTACATTTAGGACATCTCACAATGTGAAAATTTTTAGATTTTGTAAGCGGAGATTCACCAGTAGGTTGAAAGTCAACATCATCAGGTAGAAGAACTGGCAAATCCTTTTCAGGTATGGGAACTTCTCCACATTTATCGCAATAAACAATAGGAATGGGTGCGCCCCAGTATCGCTGTCTAGAAACTAGCCAATCTCGAAGTTTGTATTGAGTGTGTGATTCTGCACCCGGTATATTTTTAATAATTCTTGCGTTATCTTTTAGCCACTCTAAATCATTTAATTTTCCTGAGTTAACAATCTTTCCATCACCAACATAACAATCACTGTTTGCAACCAAAACATTCCACATATATTGAAAATTTGGAAGATTCAACCATTTTGACATATTTCCTTCATCTACCCAGACAGGTTTATGATCTTTGGTGTGTTCAGGTTTAATATTTTCTTTTTCGTGACCCAACAATTCAAAAAGCATACTTTTACCAACAGCATATCGATTTACATCTTTATGTGCTGCGTAAAAATGACTGTGTGTTTCGCCGCCAATATATTTAACGAACTTAATGTTTTGATATCCGGTTTCTTCTTTTATTTCTCTTGTAGCTGCTTGAATATAATCCTCACCCTTATCAAGACCGCCAATAATTCCTGAGCGCCAACCGTACTTCTCCCAATCTAAACAAAGATAACTACCGCTCTTTGGATCCCTTAGTAATGCAAAGGCTGTTTTTCTTCTGATCGTTTTTTTGTCTTCACGTACAGCATCCTTACCTATAGAGGTTCGAAAATGTGGTACAACAACTTGCTTGATTGGTAATTTGTATTTCTTGGCAAATGCAAAATCTCTCTCATCGTGCGCTGGTACGCTCATAATAACACCAGTACCATAAGAGGAGATTATATAATCAGCAACCCACATTGAGACCTTGTCACCGGTTAAGGGGTTAATAGCTTTTATACCTTTTAACTCTACGCCATCTTTAGGTTTTTTAGTCGAAGAGATCCTTTCAAGTTCAGTTTTATTTTCTGACTTATGTATGTATTTCTTAACTTCATTTATATTTTCTAACTCGGATTTAACAATATCAATAAATTGATTTTCTGGAGCTAAAACTAAAAAAGTAGCCCCACCTATAGTGTCTGGTCGGGTAGTAAAAACCTGTATTTCATTTTTAATTTTAGAGTTTTCTTTAATAACTTCAAACTTAATTAACGCTCCATCAGATTTTCCAATCCAATTTTTTTGTGAAGACTTCAAACCGTCTGGCCAATCTAGTTTATCTAGTTCTTGAAGCAATGGTTCTATATAATTATTTATTTTGAAAAACCATTGTGAAAGTTCTTTTTGAACAACTTTATTTTTACACCTTTCACACTTACCACCCACTACCTGTTCATTTGCAAGTACTGTTTTACAGTCTTCGCACCAATTCACAGGAGCTTTCTTTTTGTACGCTAACCCAGCTTTATATAATTCCAAAAACAACCACTGTGTCCATTTATAATATTTCGGATCAGAGGTAGTAAACTCTCTAGACCAATCATAACTAAAACCGATTGATTTTATCTGTTCACGAAACTTTTTGATATATTTAGCAGTTAATTCTTTTGGGTGGGTTTTTTCTTTGATGGCTTTATTTTCTGTGGGCAATCCAAACGAATCCCAGCCAATAGGGTGAAGAACTTCAAAACCACAAGCTCTTTTATATCTAGATATTATGTCAGTTGCTGTATAGCTCTTTGGATGCCCTACATGCAGACCATCCGCAGAAGTATAAGGAAACATATCTAAGCAATAATACTTTGGTTTCTGGGATTTATCATCTGCATTAAATGGTTTTTCTTTATCCCAAACTTCCTGCCATTTTTTCTCAATTTTTCTGTAATTGTAGTTTTCCATTTTTGATAATCCTTTATGGTGGACCCGATCGGATTTGAACCGACGACCTCCTCCATGCCATGGAGGCGCTCTACCAACTAAGCTACGGGCCCTTGTTTATACTGAAATTATAACAGATTTAATCCGATGAATAAATGTGTTAATATATTATATATATAATAAATAAATCGAAAGGGGAGAGATGGGTTTTTGTATTAACGAAGCTATAGCCCAGAGTGACGCTGCTGCAGGTGCGGCTGCTGCTGGAGTCGCCGCTACATTTACTATAGGTTTTTTTATTGTCTGGGGATTAATTATGCTTTTCAGCATATTTCTATTTATTTTCTGGATAATGATGATTATTGATATAGTAAAAAGAGAAAATTGGAAAGATGATAGCGAAAAAACAATGTGGTTACTCATAGTAATACTAGTAGGTTATCTAGGTGCTATTATTTATTATTTCTCAGTTAAAAAATTACAGGATCACAAAAAATAATTATTATTATTTAATAATAAAAAAGTGGATCTTTGGATCCACTTTTTTATATAAGTCCAAAAGGAAAGACTCTTACCAGATACTCCAACCACCAAACAGGGTATTTTAATATCGACAATAGATCTATGTAACCCATAAAACCTAAAAAGAAAATCAGTAACAATATTGGAACTCCGTATAGTTCAATCTTTCTTCTTATATCGTAACTTACAAACGGAAATAATATTTTAGATCCGTCAAGTGGTGGAATTGGTAATAAATTAAAAACCGCTATCCAAATATTTATTTCAACTAAAAAATTAAAAAAAATGTGGATAGGAGATGCTGTAAAGGTACTTGGATCGATATTCATCAAATAACCAATTCTATATGGTATCGCAAAGATAAATGCCAATATAATATTTGTTATCGGTCCTGCTAGTGCTATCTTTACTTCGTCCCACTTCCCACGTAGGTTATTTGGATTATATAAAACTGGCTTAGCCCAACCAATACCTACTATAAAAAATATTATCGTACCAAACAAATCTAAGTGTTTAATTGGATTTAGCGTTAATCTTCCCATAGATTTTGGGGTGGGGTCACCATATCTGGTTGCTGCCCAAGCGTGGGCAAATTCATGAAAAGTTAAGCTGATAAGTATACTTACAGTAAAATATAATATTAAAATTGGCGAAGCTTGAAATAAACTAAACAACATCCTTACCCTTGATTATCTTTTTATTCTAATGTATACTTTCTAATATACATTAATACTAAATAAAAAATTATGCAACAATCCTGTGAAGTCTGTAAAAAGATTACTACGCGAGGAAATAACGTAAGTCATTCTCACCGCAAAACCAAAAGATCCTTTAAACCAAACCTACAAAAGGTTTCTATTGATATGGAAGGCCGAAAGCAACAATTTGTGGTTTGTACTCGATGCATCAAGTCTTTGTAGTGTTATTTTTTAGTTTCTGGTTTTTGCTCAATCTTTTTTGAAAGTTCGTCTTTTTGTGAGACGGATTTTTTTAATTCCTCAAAACATTCCGGACAATACATTGGTTTATTGTTAATTTCAAAAAAACGAGAAGTTGATTGCGTCCCACAATCTACACACCTTATATCCATCAATTTTTTTTCATCTTTTAATTGCTTTCGACGTTGCTTTCTACAATCTATACATCTAGTAGGTTTATTATGTAAACCTCTTTCCTTGAAAAAAGCTTGTTCTTTTGCTGTCCATATAAAATTCTCAGCACATTCATTACATCGAATTGTCATATCGCTAAATTCTTCTGCCATATCACTATTGTAAAAAGTATTTAGTTTATTGTAAACCAAAATACCTAACTCAACGGAATAATGTTAATATATATTTATGATAGAAAATAAACGTACAATAAAATTAAAAAACTTGATTCGTAAAAATTTTCAAGAACATAAGCTAAGTCATAGTTATTTAATCTCAGGACCTGAAAATATCGGAAAACTTAAATTAACACATGAACTTGCAAAGATATTACAGTGCACAAACAGCAAGTCTTTTTGTAGCGCTTGTTCAGACTGCAAAAACATAGACATTAACAACCATTTATTTGTACGAGAAATCGTACCAACTAGTAAAGGAAAAAGTCAGAAAAGCAATATATCAATTAACGAAATATATGAATTAAAGAATTTTTTAGTTTTTTCAGCTCCAGAAAACTACTACAAAATAATTATTATTAATAGTGCTGAGTATCTCTCTGTGGAAGCTCAGAACTCTTTACTGAAAATATTAGAAGAACCGCAAAAAAAATCAATTATTTTTCTCACAACTGCAGATCAAAAAAAACTCTTACCAACAATCCACTCAAGGCTACAAAAAATAAGCTTAACTCCTTCAGCTAGTTCACGAACTTACCTTAGGTCTGAAAATGATTCCAGATGTCATTTATCAGAATTACTAGAAAATGGCAAAATCAATAAATTCAAAAAGATTTTTCAAAGTTCTAACGAAGAAAAAATACAACTAAAAAAGCAAATAAAAAAAGCATCAGAAATATCTGAACTAAATATAATTCAAAAATTTGAACTGGCAAAAAACTTAGCATATAACGCTGGCGAATCTCAGGTTATATTAAATATACTCAACTGTATTTTCCACGATCAATTAAAGAGCTGGATTTTAAAATCCCCAAGCTTATTATCAAAACTAGATATTAAATACAAACCTATTCAAGTTAAAAAATTATCAAAAAATATTCGTCTTATTCAGATTACAAAAGATCGTTTAGAGGGTGGCTTTAGCCCAAAACTAGTGCTAGAAAATTTATTATTAAATCTATGAATATAGCTATTTGGCAAATTTCTATTATTGTTGCACTTACTATAGTGTTTATTTTAATACTTAGAAAATTACCACAAGCAAATATAATGTTAAAAAAAAATACTCAAAAACCAATCGATCACGTAGATACGAGTAAACAAAACAAGGAAACTAATGAAGAAAAATCTATTTATAATTTTATTCTTGAAACCCAAAAATTAATTGAACAAAATCGTTTACCTGAGGCTGAAAAAAAACTTTTAAGATTAGTAGTGAGAAGCCCAAAAAATGGTGATATATATGAAAAGCTTGGACTGGTCTACTTAAAGCAAAAAAATTATCCAGACTGTGTACGGGCACTAAAAGAATCTTTGAAGTTCAAAAAAGATATCACCGGTAATATTTATAATAATTTGGGACTCGGATACTTTAATTTAAAAGAATATTCAAACAGTATTGAAAATTACCGCATATCTATTAATCTTGATAAAGACGCAATCAATAGATATATAAACCTATCATTATCTCAAAAAGCATTAGGCAAAGCCCAAGATGCACTACGTACCCTTAAAAGAGCCCAAAAAATAAACCCACATGACCCAGACGTTCAGAAGCTTTTAAATTCAACTAAGTAACTATATAATACATATATGGACTTGAAAAAGTCTAATTTTTAAGGTATAATTAGCAAGTATTTATCGGACATCATCAAAGCTAAAATAACAAAGCGATGAATTTATCTGCCCGCCAATCGCTGGGTGCCGATATAGCTCAGTGGTAGAGCAGCTGTTTTGTAAACAGCAGGCCGTCGGTTCAAATCCGACTATCGGCTCCAGGCGATCGGCAGATAGATAGAAATACGATTTCTGGATCCAATGAGTTGTATTGCTGGGGTAGCGAAGCGGTCAAACGCGTCTGACTGTAAATCAGATGGCTTATGCCTTCGGGGGTTCGAATCCCTCCCTCAGCACCACTTTAGCCCAAATAAGCCGAGGTAGCTCAGTGGTAGAGCAACTCCATGGTAAGGAGTAGGTCGTGAGTTCAAGTCTCATCCTCGGCTCCATTAAGAAATAATAAAAAGGAAAAATATGGCAAAAGACGCAAGAGCTGTGATTGATTTATCCTGCACAGAATGTAATAGAATCAATTACCAAACAACAAAGAATATAAAACCTGAAACTGGTAAAAATATTCCTTTAAAATTAAAGAAATATTGTAAGTGGTGCAAAAAACACATTTACCACAAAGAGTTAAAGTAGAAAGCCTGAGGGGGCTTGGTTAAGTGGTATAACAGCGGTCTCCAAAACCGCAATCGGGGGTTCGATTCCCTCAGCCCCTGCCAGATTCCTGTTGGACAGGAAAAAAATCGTCTTTTTAGACGGTTTTTTGTTATAATATAATCATTAAAATATTATGAAGATCAATATATATTCAAAACCTTATTCCTTAACACTACTTTCGTTTATTGTTTTAATCTTTTTGGTATTGCTGAAAATTATACAAAAATATGCTACCCCTTACGGTCTGGAGAATTATTTCGGTGCTTTCTATTTACTAATCGTCATATTAATTGCTACTTTATTTCTAGCTACTTTGATTAATAATCAATGGCGTAAATATAATCAAAAAATATCAAATGATTTAATTATTAGTAATCTGTACTATTTTAAATTATTTATTTTGACTCTAATTATTATTGGAGTCGTATTTGATCCTAGATATTCAATATTAACCTATCTAGGTAATATGTTGTTCAGAATGTTTGGTACAGATCAAGTAGTTCATTATATTTTTCTAGTACTTCTAATTGTTATTTTTGAAATTATATTTCTGTTATTTATTTATCCTAATATATTAAAAAATATTTTATTAAAAAACATCGACATCGAAGACCAAGCTTATGAATTCAAGCAACAGATAATTTTACCGAATAAACCAACGAGAAAATTACATATTTGGGTATTCTTTTTGTTCACAGTAATCTTTACACCGATATATGCTAATTTAAATTTACATAAAATAACTTACCCTGATATCGCCCATAAGCAATTTTCTGTACAACTGCCCTCTGATTGGCCTCAACCAATTCCGATCAATACTAAATTTTTAGCTGAAAACATAAATTATACTGATCCATTTATGGATTCAGCAGCTTCCGATAAAAATGAAGCCAAAGGGATTGAAAATTATCTTCGCATTCAATTTAAAAAATCAATAAATAATAATTTTCTTTCTGATTTCCAGGGTATATTACTGAAAAATAAGTGGACAATGATCGATCGATCGAATTTTGAAAAAGATCTTTTATTAGTACATATTAATGCCGGGAGCACCTACTTTTATGAGATAGAATTAATTGATATTTGCTCGCAAGATTTTCAAAATAACTATCAAAATTATAGTAATTCATTGTCTACTTTATTTAGTCAATGCAAAGACCCCTATATAGTCAAGGTGCCTCAAAAATTACAATTACCCAAATATTGGCCCAAAGAATTTGTGATTTACCCTAACTCATTTATAGATTCTATCGTTAGTTATGAACCCTGGGACATCAGTTTGAGCTTGAAGCTGTCTACTGATGATGAAGTGGAGGATATTCAAAATTATTTCAAAGACAAATTGCTTAAAAAAGGTTGGAAAATATTTTCAAAATCTTCAACGTCTAGCGAATATCGTAAACCTGGATCTGTAATAAAAATTTTATTTTTTAATACGAAAGATAAAAACTACTCTATATTTATTAAGCAATAAAATTTCAGAACAAAATGAGAAACAAAATTCAAAAAATTAAGGAATGACGTCCAGAATAAAAATATAGAAAAAGTCCCCACAAAGGGGGGCTGAGATTTCTAAAGGTGCACAAGCACACTACTAGAGTTTTCAGTACCAGCGCACCAGTAGCTCCTTTTTAGGGAGAACAGGGTCAAATATCTTAAAAATCCTCGACTATCATCATTTATATAGTACCAGAATTCAACGTCCAGTGTTTGAATTAGTTCATCAAACTGCTGATAATAGGTTCGAACTCCGTCCCGCTTGCCCTGCCACTCCTGTTCAACAGGAATAAAAAGACCTTTTTGAGGTCTTTTTGCAATAGAAAAATCCCCAATTACAAGATTTTAATTAGACTGATTTGACAAGATATTTTAATTAATTTATTCTTAATACATAGGTCAGAAAGAACGGAAACAATGTACTCCCTGAAGGAGGGGAATGCTAGATATAAATCCAAACAAACAAGCTGGTCAACAACAAGCACCAACTCCACAAAGTTGGAATACTGATACCGTACCTACGCCTCAATCAGTTCCAAAAGGACATAAAAAAAGTTCACGTATTGCCAACTCTATGCTTTTTATAGGTACACTAGCTGTATTTATTGTATTGGCAGGAGCTGGGGTTTGGGGGTTAGTATATTACAAAAACCAAGAAATAACACAAGTTTCTAGCGATATATCAAACACAGACATTCAAATAGCCAAATTTAGAAACGTTGAACAAGAATCATTAGCCCTACAAGCCCAATATAATAATGTATCAGATATACTAGATAAAAGATTAATATGGAAACAGCTAATAGATGTATTGAGCGACGAAACCCTCAAAAAAGCAGTATTTGTAAATCTATCTGTGGAAGAAAACAGCAACAACACAGTTAGCTTAAGCGGTAAAACCGACTCTTTAACTAATTTGGCTAAATTTATCGTTGCCTTTCAAAACTCAGATAATTTCTCAAATATTGATATCAATAGCTTTACTGCTCCCTCTGAAGAAAATTCTGAGGTTAGTTTTACTATAACCCTCAAATACAAAAAAGAAATAGTGTCACCAAGTTATCAAGAAAACGAATAATTATATGCAAAAACCTAAAGTAGATAAAAAATTACAAAACTCAATTACGTTATTACTGTTATTTATAATCATAATAATCGGGGTTTTCTTTGGAATTATAAAACCTCAAGCAAAAACTTTAAAAAATTCAAATATAGAGTTGGCTGCAAAACAAAGAGAACTCATTGCAAAAGAAGATAAGCTAAAAGATTTAAAAAAATTAGAAAATACTATTGAAGAAGTAAGGAATAGTTCTGATTTATTAATAAAAGCACTGCCAAGTGAAAAAGATTTACCGGGCTTATTAGTGCAAGTTGAAGCAATAGCAAAAAGACTGAAGGTTAGTTTGTCTAATTTTAGCTTACCATCCGAAGGTAGTGAAACCACAAATACAACCCAAAACACTGAAAATATCGGACTAGAATCTAGTAACGAAGCTCCCAACAACAGCTCATCTAGTTACAGTATTAAGACATTAGCCTTTCCATTTAATACGACTGGTGAATACACGCAAATAATTGAATTTTTAAATGTTCTACAAAATAATTTACGTATCTTTAAGATTAACTCACTAAATATTTCAGCTCCCGAAGAAGGTAGTACTAGCTTTAGTATTACTGTAAATGTCACAACCTATTATATAGAAACTTCAAATCAGTTAAATTCCGAAGGGGGGAGTAGTGAGTAGAATCGTTGGAATCTTAGTATTATTATTCCTAATAGCCGGAACTGTATGGTATATAATCTTCCTAAGTACTGCTACTGAATCTGATATAACTGCAAAAGAAGTTGTTGTTGAGAGTGTAGATACTGAGATAGTCGATACGAGTGTATTGAAAAAACTAGATGAACTTGAACAAAACGGCAAACTCCCTGTAACGGTTTCACCAAAAGAAGTAGGAAAAGTATCTCCATTTACTCCCTAAATTACGTATGGCTTTATTTACAAAAAAAGTACCGGACTTAATGTCCCAATCTAAAGATGTAGTCAAGCTGATGCTTGCACAAAAATTAATCAACCCCCAAGTAGGGGATTATTTGCTTCGCAAAAGTCAAACTACAGGATTAAATGTTGGAGAGATCGCTTATAAAGAGCGTATACTTCCCGAAAATAACTTAGGACAAATATATGCAAAATACCTCAAGCTACCATTTGTTGACTTAACTACAATAGACATTCCCTATGAAGCTGTTTCAAGAATCCCCAAATCTATAGCTAAAGAACATTTGATTATTAGCTTTGAATCAAAGGGCAACTTGGTTAAACTAGCTGTGGCTGACCCATATCGACTACAGTCAATAAAGTCCGGTGTAATTCAAAATTTAAAAAAAGAAAAGAACATTGATGTTAAGTTATACATCACGACTCGAGAAGCAATAAAAAAAGGTATGAAAAGTTATTCCAAACCACAAACCTCAAATAAACCACTCCCAGAAAAAATATTTGAAGAACAACCAGCAACTCAAACCAACCCTGTAGAAGGTACTATTTTGGAATACATGCAAAAACGAAACCTTATTTCAAACGACAAAGTCCAGACAATACTAGAAAATTCAAAAAGCAGCAATAAGCCTATAGAGCGAGTGATTCGCGAATTAAACATCATACAATCAGACGAGTTTGTGCGAATTCAAGCATCATACATGGACTTGCCTTATGTGTTCTTAAGGGTTTTAGATATCCCTGAAAAGGTATTATTCAAACTACCTCACGACATAGCAAAAAAATACAGGATGATAATTTTCGATGTTATTGCTGGAAAGATATTAAAAATCGCAACTAGTCAACCTGAAAATTCACAAGTTAAAGAAGTGATAAGTTTTATTAGAAAGAAAAATGATGTTGAGATAGATCTATTTGTAACCACAGAATCAGATATTGATTATTCACTTGCTAGATACCAAGACTATATAAATCAAAAAAAAACTCAAAAGGTTACAAAAGTAAAGCAACAAAAAACAGTAGATAAGACTGAGTTCGAAAAAGCATCAGATATTGAAATCACTCATACTTTTGAAACAGAAGCTGAAGCAGAAAACTCAAAAGACGATGATGAAGTCGGTGGGATAGACTTAAATTTACTTGTACGTCAAGACATTACAAGCGTAGAACAGCTTAAAAAAATTATTTTATCAAAATCAATACCAAAAATAGTCGCAGGAATTGTCAATTACTCTTTATACCTGAAGTCTTCTGATATACACATAGAACCAATGGAGAAAAAAACTCAGGTTCGGTTTCGTATAGATGGGGTACTACACGATATAGCAGAAATGCCTGCAGATTTACATGCAGCAATAATATCAAGAATAAAAATATCATCAAAGTTACGCCTTGACGAACAACGAATCCCACAAGATGGTAGGTTTGATGTAAAGCTAAAAGACAAAGAAGTTGACCTACGTGTATCAACGCTCCCAACGGTACATGGTGAAAAAGCGGTGATGAGAATACTTGACAAAAGCCAGTCAATATTTTCATTACCTAAACTAGGCGTAGAAGGAAAAGCATTAAAAATACTATCTGAAAATATCAAAAAACCATTCGGAATGATCCTATCAACGGGACCTACTGGATCTGGTAAAAGTACTACTTTGTACGCCATACTTCAAACGATAAATAGTTCAGAAATTAATATCATCACTTTGGAAGATCCAGTGGAATACGATATGGAAGGTATAAATCAATGCCAAGCAAAACCGCAAATCGGGTTTAGTTTTGCTGAAGGACTTAGGTCAGTACTCAGACAAGATCCTGACGTAATTCTAGTTGGAGAAATTCGCGATAAAGAAACTGCTGGTATGGCAGTTCACTCAGCTCTTACTGGTCACTTAGTCCTATCAACACTACATACGAATGATGCAGCTGGTGCAGCACCCAGGCTAATCGATATGGGTATAGAACCATTTTTGATAATTTCTTCTACAAACGTATTTATAGCTCAAAGGTTAGTCAGAAAAATCTGTGACTCGTGTAAACAAGAAGTAACTCCACCAGAAGGGGTTTTAGCTGACATCGAAAAAGAACTTAGCTTAATATCTCCAAAAGCTGAAGTAAACATTCAAAAACCATATAAGTTCCATCGAGGTAAGGGTTGCTCAAATTGCACAAACACTGGATATGCGGGTCGTTTTGGAATCTTTGAAATACTACCCCTAAGCGAAAGTATTAGCACGCTTATTGCAAAAAGAGCACCTGGGTCTGAGATAAAAAAACAAGCCGTAGAAGAAGGAATGCTTACCATAATTCAAGACGGGTTAATTAAGGCTTTAAAAGGTGTGACCACTATAGATGAAGTGCTTAGAGTTACTAGCTCTACATAATGATTGTGTGGTATTATAATAGATATTAAAGGAGGGTTATGAATCAAAATCAGAAAAAAGAAGATGAAGAGCTAAGTATAAATATTCCCCAAGAAGTTCCAAACACATCACAAGATTTTTCTCAAACTAATACTGAAAAAAATCTTGGAGGAACTGTTGTAAAAGGGGATATAATCAAATTAATCGAAGTAGCGGTTACTCGCAATGCTTCAGACCTTCATTTGGTAGCTGGTGTAAAACCAACCATACGTATTGATGGAAGGTTAATACCTATTGATAGCGAAAAACCATTAACACCTATGGATATCGTAAACCTACTTAAGGCCTTTGTACCACCCGAACAATTAAAACGCCTGCAAGAAAAACGAGAACTAGACTTCTCATTTGGATATAAAGACAAAATGCGCTTTAGGGTAAATTTATTTTATCAAAAAGGGAATATATCAGGAGCTCTGCGTTTAATTCCGTATAAAATTAGATCAATATCTGAACTTAAGCTCCCTCCAATTATTGAAAAATTTGCTATGGCTGCACAGGGATTCGTTATTATCACTGGCCCCACTGGTCACGGTAAATCTTCTACACTAGCAGCTTTAGTGGACCATATAAACAAACACCGCAATGCACACGTTGTAACAATTGAAGATCCTATCGAGTATATATTTTCCAACAATAAAAGTATCATTCAACAACGAGAGGTTTATAGTGATACACTTTCGTTTAGTCGTGCCCTGCGATCTGTATTACGTGAAGATCCAAATGTAGTTTTGGTAGGGGAGATGCGTGACCTAGAAACTATCGAAACAGCACTCACAGTAGCTGAGACCGGCCATTTAGTATTAACTACATTACATACCAACAATGCAGCACAAACAGCTGATCGTATCATAGATGTGTTTCCGCCACATAAACAAGCACAGGTCCGTGCTCAGCTAGCAAATGTACTTTTAGGAGTAGTGTCTCAAAGGCTTATACCTAGAATTGACGGAGGTCGCACAGTAGCTACTGAACTAATGATAGCTGATTCTGCTGTAAGGAATGTTATTCGTGAAGGCAAAACCTATCAACTTCCAAATATCATAGCCACATCAGTATCAGAAGGAATGATTAATTTAGATAAGGTTTTAGCTGATCTTGTATCACGTGGAGAAATCAGTATAGACGATGCGCTTGTATGGGCAAATGATCCAAAAGCATTAAAAATGAATATTTACTAAAATAGATATATAATATAAATATCAAATAATATAAAATTATGCCGAATTTCGATTTTGAAGCAAAAAATCCAGAAGGCCAAATAGTTACTGGAAAAGTTACAGCAGATAACAGACAGATGGCTGAAAAAATTCTATGGCAAAATAAACTTGCCGTTATTCAAATAATAGAAAAAAACATATCTTTGATGGATTCTATAATTGGTAGTTTGGGTCTAGTGAATGTAAGAGATATTTCTATATTCACAAGGAGCCTTGCTACGATGCTTGAATCTGGATTTCCATTACTCGAAGCTCTTGGCGTACTAGCTCTTCAAACTAAAAACAGGTCTCTAGAAGGTGCAATCTCAGAAATCATTTCAGATCTGACGTCTGGCGAGAGCTTTTCATCAGCACTATCAAAGCATGAAAAAATATTTTCTCGAGTGTACACAAGTGTTGTTCGAAGTGGTGAAAAAACCGGTAAACTCCCTTTGGTTTTAAACAATCTAGCAAATGGCTTAGAAAAAGACTATGCTTTTAACTCTAAGCTGCGTGGAGCTATGAGTTATCCGATGTTTCTACTTGGTGCTATGGCTATAATTGGTGCAATAATGATGATAAACGTTATTCCGCAACTTCAGGAAATATTTGCAGATGCTGGAGCTCAATTACCCTGGACTACAGTAGTTATTATATCCACTGCAACCTTTATGAAAGACTTTTGGTGGATATTTTTTCCAGCTGTTTTCGGAAGTATCGTTGCAATTGTTTGGTATCTTCGCAGCGAATTCGGTAGACCATACTGGTCTATGTTACAACTTCGAATTCCAATACTAGGACCTCTTAATCAATTAATTTTTTCAGCTCGTTTTACCAGAACTTTTGGACTATTAAATGAAACCGGTATACCTATACTTGAGGCTTTAGAAATAACATCTGAAGTAATGAGCAACACTATCTACGAAGAAACTTTAAAAAATGCTTCAAAAGAGGTTGAGAGAGGAATTCCACTATCTACACCAATATCTCGTAGTTCTTTTTTCCCAATTATTATCGGACAAATGATGCGAGTTGGAGAAAAAACCGGTAAACTAGATAAAATTTTAAATTCATTAGCCAAGTTTTATGAAGCAGAAGTAGACAATCGAGTTAAAACCATCTCTTCGCTTATTGAACCAATATTAATTATAGTTATAGGAATTGCAGTAGCAATAGTTGTCTTTGGTATTATTGTACCTATTTACAATCTTGCTCAAATATACTAATATATAAATAAGATATCTCTATAAGGAGGGATTTTGAGAAATTTTACAAAAAAATATGCAAAAGGCTTTACGTTAATAGAGTTAATTGTAGTTATTGCTATTATAGGTATTTTGGCTACATTAATTATTGTTAACTATGGTAGCTCTAGGGCTAGAGCTAGAGACTCAAAGCGAAAACAAGACCTTTCAACATACCAGTCAGCGATAGAATCGTATTATGATGATTACGATGTTTACCCTAATGCATTTCAGTCTCGTCAAATGGCAGCAATACTCATAGGGTGTGAATTAAACGATGAAATCATTGGTACTGCGGGGGGTAAGTGTGATGCTGCAAATGCTTTACCAGGCCACAATCCACAACGCACAAAATACATCCAAAACCTAAGGGACGACCCACTAGTCAGAAGCTGGGTAGGGGATGAAGGAGAAAACTATCTATGGAGAAACGTTACTAGGAGAAGTAAAGAGGGCAACCCTATGTCAAGATGGGTTTATTTTAGATATTCTTACTATGGTGGAGGTGATGACAAACAAGCTGATGACTGGGGTGCTTGTAGAGGCACAACCAATGCTTTTAACTATAAACTTAGCGCTGCTTTAGAGAGTGGTATTGATCAAATAACCTTAATGGATCAACCTACAAGTAGTACTTGGGCTAATGACTTTAATAATCCTTTTAGATACGAAATAGGCACTGCTTCAATTTATGCATGTGCAAACTGTGGTGTATATGTAGGAAATCCACTTTATGACGATGACAATAATCCAGATAATGGCTTGGGAGGTAATAATGATTGCAATATTGCCGTAGCCCACGTAAATGTTGACGAAGGTGAAGTTACAGAAATTGATGGTGGTGAAGGTGGAAATATCACCCCGGGTGGTTAACTTAATAAACGAATAAGGTCGATTAAGAATAATGATTAGATTATATTAAAATAATAAAAATAATTTAGGAGGAAATATGTTAAAGAAAAAAGGTTTTACGCTTATCGAGCTTCTAGTGGTAATAGCAATTATCGCAATTTTAGTTGTATTGATTATATTAGCTTTAAATGCTGCCAGAATGAGAGCTAGAGATAGCGCGAGAAAATCAGACCTTAGAGCAGTACAAACTGGCTTAGAATTAGCAAATAACGATGATGGATCATATCCGGCAGCTGGATATGATGCATTGGATTTACCTGGTTTAGCAACAGCAGACTTACCTCATGATCCTACAAACCCTGATCCACTCGACGTTGATGATTACGGTTATGGATCAAATGCCGATCAAGACTACGCACTTGGTGCAGTACTAGAAGGAGAAGATCCAGCCACATGTGGAGCCGCATTACAAAACCACAATTACTGCGTTGGAACGGCTATTGGTACTCAAGACCCAGCTGTATAGTGTACTGTATAGTATTTAAAAACAGATCCGGTAGGGTCTGTTTTTTTTCTTTCTGTTTTTTTTCTTATTAATTAATATGCTATAATAACTACATATTAAAATATACGGAGGGAGTATGTTTCTAAAAAAGTATGGTTTTACTTTAATTGAATTATTGATAGTTATTTCTATTATCGCTATATTAGTTATTGTTTCAATAATGGCACTCGGCGCAGCTAGAAGTCGAGCTAGAGATGGCGCTAGAAAAACTGACCTTAGATCACTAGAAACAGGCTTGGGAATTTACAACAACGTATTTGATAGTTATCCAATAAGAAACTGTTATAGTAGCGATTTAGATAATTGTTTAATTACCGACCATCACAGTATGCAAATTAATGAGAGTAGTTGGCCAGAAGATCCTCTTACGAACCAACCTGAAAATCAGCAATATGCATACGAAGGTAGTGCGGAAGATTATTGTCTAGCAGCTTTACTCGAACGACCACCAAATGAGCCATCGATAACAATAGGAGAATACAACTATTCAGTTGGAACAAATTGTATAGAGGGCGTTATTGATCCGATGCATTAAAGGGTTTAATGAATATTTATATATTATCAATACTGGGTTTGATTTTTGGAAGTTTTGTGAGTGCACTATCTTCAAGGTACGAAAAACCAAAAACCATGCTTCAGGAAAGATCAAAATGCCCAAACTGTAAACATCAGCTTGGTTTTTGGGATCTTTTTCCAATTCTAAGTTATGTTTGTATTAGTGGAAAATGCAGATATTGCAAAAAGAAAATATCCTTGAGGTATCCACTTATTGAAATCTTTACTTTGTTGGTATTTATAGCACCTGGTATTATAACTCCAGAAATAGAAGCTTACAAACTTGTGATTTATTTGATACTTAGCATTCTACTAATTTCAATATTTGTTATCGATCTAGAAACTATGTTTATTCCTGATTACCTAGTTTATACAGGAGTTTTCGTAGCTCTTGTTTGGGCTGTGTTACAATATACTATGGAGGGGCAAAATATCATTTACTTGCTCCTTGGATCCTTGATAGGTGGGGGAGTATTTTCAATATTAGTACTTATCTCTAAAGAGAAATGGATGGGAAGTGGAGATATTGGAATAGGTCTAATTCTTGGTTTAATCCTTTCTTTCCCTCTAATAATTGTTAATCTATTTTTGAGTTTTATAATAGGGGGAATTACCGGGGCGGTACTACTACTACTCAAAAAAGCAAATAGAAAAACCGAAGTTCCTCTTGGCCCATTTCTAATATTTGGGTTTTATATTACTTATTTCTGGGGACAAAATATCTTAGACTGGTATTTGTCATATATATATTATTAATATGTTTAAAAAGAAAACAAAACATTTTCGAAGTTACACTTATATGGAGCTGTTGTTAGTTGTTGGTATTTTAGCAATACTTACAAGCGTATCTCTGGCTGGTTTAAGGATCCAAAAAGTAAACCAAAGCCTACTAAAAGATGCTCAAAGTATCGCAGGTTTACTAGAAAAGGCAAAGTCTTATGCTGCAAATCCACGCTCTGAAGACTATAGGCCCATATATTATTTAGTCAGATTTGACTTAACTAATCCGGATGGTAGTAATACAACGGGTAACACAGAGGTAACAGTTCAGCATTCAAGCAGAATAAGCTTATTAGTGTTTGAAGATGAAAACAATGATAATGGGGGAGACCGAAGCGCTGTTATCGAGACCATAAATCTTAACAATACCAGACTACTCATTGCAGACATTCAATTTGGTGGATGGGTTAGTTTTAATTTTGATTTTCTGGGTGGACCTATGCCTACTAGAAAAAATATTGACTCACCCAACGATTCAGTAGATTTTTATACCTGTAACCCAGATGCGTTTTCTCCAGGCGGTTTTGTTTCATTGGGTTACAAAGTCGGAAAACCCGACCAACTCTTAGGTCGATGTTATCGCGATGCATCTGGTCAACTTAGAGGCACCCCAGCAATAAACCCAGAGATATCAATTATACCAATTTTTTTATCAGAGAATGCAGGTAGCTATACTGAGGAAACCGAAAATGATTCTTTAAGAATATTAGAATCTACATATATTTCAATAAGCGATCGTGGAGAAAAAATTCAAATTTGTAGAGGAAGTGATACAATAAATGAAACGAATTGTAATTAAGAAATTTAGAAGCTACAGTTTAATCGAAACACTCGTTGCTATAACTATGCTTGTTGCAATTGTTTTAGGGGTTACTGTACTAAATAGAGCGTCCTCCAGAAATGTAAGCGGGGCAAAACATCGTCTTCAAATAGCTTTATTTGCCCAACAACAGATGGAAATACTTAGAAATATGCGTGATTCTTCAATAAACATTCCAGGTAGTGATTGGAATTCAGTATTTCAAATACCTGGGTCAAATTACTGTAATAACCATAGTAAGTTTCGTTTAATATATAACCATAACGACAATAGGTATCAATTATCAGCAGCATTATCTGAGAGTCGGGAAGTAAACTATGGAAACCCTCCTTTTATTTTTAATTATTATCTAGAATGTGGAGAAGTAGGGAATATCACTATACCTGGAGCTGGCTCTATTGATTTCAATGACAGTACTCGCCCTAGACCAATAAGGTTTAGGTTTGTGGCTCGCTGGAATGAATACGGACAAGAGCATATGTTTTGGTTAAATAACTACTTGACTAGCTTGGGCACAATAGCGTCCAATAATCCTGGTCCTACAATTCCTGGCCCGGGTCCTACGTCAGTCAGACTTGTTATGAGTATTGATGACCCCAGTGTATACAACGCCAATGATATAGTGAATTTAGCCAAACAAGGAATAGATATCCAAAACTGGACATACATAAACAATGATGGCCGTATGACTCCGGTACGAGATTTAAATGGAAATTATTCTCTTGGTCCTAATACCCAAAATGTTATTACCAGGTTACACAACGAAACTTCCCAAAGAATATATTGGATCGGAATAAGTTTATATAACCACATTATACACTTTGGGTATCCACAAATAACCACAGAATTAGCAAATGCGACTAAAAGTTTTATTGACGAACTAGATTCTCTTGGGTTTACTGATACATACGTTGGGGTATATGCGGGATCGAAAGGAAAAAATCAAATTGACAACCTTATTGATTTTGGCTTTGGTACAGATGAAATTATTACTTATCAGAAAGATCTTGATTTTACAATTCAACAACAAGGAGATTATTCTCAATTGGTTCGTAGCACAACAAAACAGATACTTGATAACTTGGGTTTGGATACAAAGGGTGATAGTTACTGGAATAGAGTTCGGTGGCTTGTGACTGGTGACAACGAAAATTCCTATTACTCACTTACAGACGACGACCAAAGTTTATGGGCACATCATACAAATCTATTGATTCCGTCGGGTCCAAATGATTCAACTATACAAGACCTTATATATAACGATAGAATGGCACAAAAAGAATACTATAATATTGATCAACAAGAATTTAATGACTGGACAACGCTTTGGAAAGACAACAAAAAATATGCTAATTCTGACAGAGACTTAGTAGGTGGTCTTATTAACGAAAGAAAGCTTACATCTACTGGATTAGCTTATTTTAATATATAAATAAAAAATAATATGCAAAAAAGAAAAAGCTTTACATTAATTGAAATACTTATTAGCGCAATTCTTTTCACAACCGTTGCACTAATGGCTACTGCTATAATTGCAGGGGTGGTTAATTCTAGAAATAAAGTCATACAACAAAAACACATCAATTCTGCTGCACAACAAATATTTGATGAAATAGGGCGAACCATCAGAGTCGGGAGTCCAAATAAACAAATATATATATGTAGTCACGACGTAAATGGTCAAACTGCAAACGTTCCAGATACTTTGCCAAATGACTTTATAGAAGAGTGGGGTTTAAATAACGCTCAAGAAGAATTTGTTCGTCATAACTTAACAGGATTTCTGCCAGACGGACCTCCATTTGGTGAGGAAATAGGTGATAGACGAATAGGTAATATACTGCAAATAGTTGAACTTAACTCTTCTGAACCAGAAACCGACATTGGGTGGACTACAGGAGGACCAAACAATATTAGTAAAATAACCCAGTATTCAGTTGAGTTTGGGATAATTATTAATAATCATGGCCTACCTCAAGGAGACCAGGCCGTAAAAATGGTTTTAGACACTTCGAGCACAGAATTTGATCAAAACGATGCTGAGTATTTTCCATGTAGAAATTTGGCAGTCTATATACCAATGGGTTGGGATTTTATTGAAATCCATAACTTATTACCAGACAAAACCAGGCTGATTAATCTTGAAAACTTTTTTGGTAATGCAGGTGGGGTAAATAATTTAATGTCAAAGTACTTTATATTTGAAGGTTGTGACGATCTAAGGAGAGACACCGACGGAGGGCCAGGTCTGCTGATGTTTACACCCGATCTAGATGGTGAACCCTTGTCTTGTGAAGACGGTACGACTTATACTGAACAAAGTATGTATGGGCCACTGATTCGTGTTTCTTTAGGTATAGAATCAGGAATTGAAAGCGCAAAAGAAGTTAATTTTACAAATTCTGTTTTTACTACAACTTTTCAAACTAGAAGGGTATATTGATGTAATATGAATTTTTCTATTAAACAAAAAAAAGGTTCTGCTATAATATATGCTTTAATAATATCAGCTTTTGCGGGAGCTCTTATACTTATAGCTTCGGCTAATGTATTGATTGGAAGTATCACTACCACACAAACAATCAATGGGATCCAAGCTCACTATGCCAGCGAATCAGTTACGGAACTTGCTTATCATACTAAAAGATTATTAAATATTCAATCTACCCCAGGTGCAAACACTGCACACACTGATATGATGTATAGAACTGATCCTGCAATAGATGGGAGCTCAAATATATCCGATAATTTTAATAGCCCTGGTTTCAATGGATATGAAAGTCTAGTATTTTCTTTAATAAACGCAGAACATACTAGACCCAAAACAAACCTTACTGACATTACGATGGATTTTAAAATTCACCCGGATACGGAATTATTAGAAAACGATATAATAACCAATTTAAGCGCAAATCGTGGTCATGTAATTTTTGCAAATGGGTACTATGGCTCCTCTCAGCACAATATAAATGCATTAATCGGAGATGCCAATCAAGCGCTCTTACCTTTAATAATACCAATCCTTGATCCAGGCCAATAAATAATAAACTATGAAGAATCTCCAGATCTATACTGACGGAGCAGCTCGAAACAATCCAGGACCTGCTGGGCTTGGGGTTGTTTTTCTCGATAAAAATGCTAAAGTAATATCTAGCTTCAAAAAGTATATAGGCGAAGCTACAAACAATCAAGCTGAATACAAAGCTCTTATTTTGGCATTACAAAAAGCCAAGGAACTTAAAACTGAAAAAATCACAGTATACATGGATAGTAAATTGGTTGTTGAACAAGTAAATGGAAACTTCAAAATAAAAGAACCAATACTGAAAAAACTATATTGGCAAATACGGGACCTTATTCTTGAACTAGGCGGAAATATAGAATTTATCCACATTCCAAGAACAAGAAACAAACAGGCAGATAAACTTGCCAACCAAGCAATAGATGAAAAAATCTAAACAACTACAATTATTTGACCCAAAAGTAAATTTTCCTAAACTTGAGGAAAATGTTTTAGATTATTGGAAGAAAGAACAGATATTTCAAAAAAGTCTAGAAAAAAACAAAAAGAAAAAACACTTTGTATTTCTAGAAGGACCCCCTACGGCCAATGGCAAGCCAGGGATTCACCATGCTTTAGCTAGATCATTCAAAGACGTATACTTAAGATACAAAACAATGCAAGGTTTTTATGTTGATAGAAAGGCCGGCTGGGACACGCACGGACTACCTGTTGAAATACAAGTAGAAAAATCACTTGGGATATCTGGCAAACCTCAAATTGAATCTCTAAAGAAAACTCAAAAAGAAAGTATTGCTTTTTTTAATAAAGAATGTGAAAAAAGTGTATGGCAATACAAAGAAGACTGGGAAAAGTTTACTGAGCGAATAGGGTACTGGATAGATGTGACTTATCCATATATCACTTATGAAAATACTTATATGGAAACTCTATGGTGGATAGTTAAACAAGTTTGGGATAAAGGACTTTTTTATCAAGACTACAAGGTCGTACTACACTGTCCGAGATGTGGTACGTCTCTTTCTTCTCATGAAGTAGCTCAAGGATATAAAGATATTGATGAAACCTCAGTATATATTAAATTTCCACTTAAAAATGAAAAAAATACCTTTGTACTAGCTTGGACCACAACCCCTTGGACCCTACCTGGAAATGTAGCACTAGCAGTAGACGAAAACATTGACTATGTAAAAATCAAACTAACTGAATCAAAACAAACTCTCATCTTAGCCAAAACTAGACTAGGTATCATAAATGAAAAATACCATATCCTAGAAACTTTCAAAGGCAAAAAATTACTTAATCTAGAATATAAACCATTGTTTGATATTAAGTTTGATAAAAAATCACACTTTATATGCAATGCTGATTTTATCACCGTTGATGATGGAACCGGCGTGGTACATACTGCTGTGATGTATGGAGAAGATGACTATAATCTTGGTAATGAAATAGGTTTACCTAAAAAACATACAGTAGATGAAACAGGTTCTTTTATTAAAGAGGTAAAGAAATTTGCTGGCAAGTTTGTTCATGATTCAAATATGGGTATTATTCGAGATCTTGAAAAAATAGGACTTGTTTATAAAACTGAAAACATACACCATTCATATCCATTTTGTTGGCGCTGTGACACCAAGTTAATATATTATGCAAAATCTACTTGGTATATTGCAATGAGTAAAGTTCAAAAACAACTCTTAGCTGAAAACAAAGATATCAATTGGCTACCAGAATATCTTCGTGAAGGAAGATTTGGCGAATGGCTCCGTGATGTAAAAGATTGGGCTTTTGCCAGAGAGAGATATTGGGGAACTCCGTTACCTATATGGAAATGTACAAAATGTTCTGAATACAAATGCATAGGTTCAGTACAAGAATTAACCGAAAACTCAATACAAAAATCTGTAAAACTAATACTTGTTAGACACGGCCACTCTGAACACAATGACGATAAAATATATAGCGATAAAATAACTGACAAATACCAACTTACACAAAAAGGCCAAAAACAAATAAAAGAAACTGCCAAAAAACTACAAGATCAAGACATTGAAGCAATCTACTCATCAGATCTCTTGCGATGCAAACAGAGCTCAGAAACGATTAACAAAACAATTAAAAAAGAAATTAACTTTGACGAAAGACTTAGAGAGATTCGGTTTGGTAAATTATATGGAAAAAAGGTCTCCACTTCTGGTTTTTCAAGAACAAATTATTATCAAGATGCTTTTCCAGAAGGTGAGTCAATAGCAGATGTCCAAATTCGAGTTCAAAAACTCTTAGACGAACTAAAAGACAAATACAAGGGCAAAACAATACTTATTATATCCCATGAAAATACTTTGCACGCAATTATGGTTGCCTGCATGAAACTAGGAAAAGATTTTGTACACACAAAAGATATTCCAACGGCCTCTATTACAGAAATGACAATACCTGAAACAGATAACTTACACAAACCCTATATAGACAACGTCAAGCTAAAGTGCAACAAATGTAAAGCAGACATGCGTAGAATAGAAGAAGTGTGTGATGTATGGTTTGATTCAGGATCTGCCCCATTTGCTCAATGGCATTATCCTTTTGAAAACAAAGACAAGATAGACAAAAACCTATCTTATCCTGCTGACTATATCAGCGAGGCAATTGATCAAACTAGGGGTTGGTTTTACACACTTCTAGCCGTATCAACATTACTTGAAAAACCAGCACCATACAAAAACGTAATATCTCTGGGACATATTCGCGATAAAGATGGTAAGAAAATGAGCAAATCTCGCGATAACATGGTTCACCTGGATGACATCGTAAACAAATATAGCGTAGATGCTCTACGTTGGTATTTCTTTACAGTAAACCAACCAGGCGAATATAAAAATTATAACGAACTGGATATTCAAAAGAACTTAAAGAAAAATATTCTAATACTCTGGAATATATATGGATTTTTAGTTACTTATAGCAAAAGCGGAAATCTCGGCCTACAATACCAAACCCAACCAAAGCCAAAGCACTTACTAGACAGGTGGCTTTATTCAGCTTTCAATAACCTCACAGCTGATGTAACCCAAAAAATGGATAAATATGATGTAGTAGGTGCTGCAAGGCAAGTAAGTGAGTTTATAAATCTATTTTCAACCTGGTATCTACGTAGATCTAGAAAACGTTTAACCGAAAACACCCTAGAATCCTCAGAAGCCATGAATTATTTTTATTCTGTACTTCTCGATTTATGCAAAATAATTTCAATATATGCACCATTTGCCACAGAAAATATCTATCAAAACTTACGTGACGAAGATATGCAAGAATCAATACATTTATGCGATTTTCCCAAAAGTGAAAATAAATTAATTGACAAAAAACTTCAAAGCCAGATTGATTACGTACGTGAAATTTCATCATTGACGTTATCATTAAGAGCATCAACTGGCATTAAACTCAGACAACCACTGAACACTCTTTATATAAAAACTCCTTTAAATTGGCCTGGAGAATTTGTTGATATCATTCAAGACGAAGTAAATGTTTATAATATAAAACATAATCTACCGATATCATCGAATAAAAAAATTATTAAGATAAAAAGTTCTGTATTAAATAAAACTGAAATTGCATTAGATACTGAAATTACCCCCGAATTAAAAGATAGGGGAGTAATAGCTGAAATAATCAGAAATATTCAATCATTAAGAAAAAAAACAAATTGTAAACCTGCCGAGAAAGTTAACATAAATCTTTATACTGCAAACTCAAAAATACAAACACTTATAAATAATAATAAATCAGAAATAATTGAAAAAAATAACTTAAGTGCAATTAAATCAGTTGATAGTACATCAAAGGAAAACAAAAATCGATCAATTTCCGTAAATATTAAAGATCAAGAAATAAACATTGAACTAATTAAATAAAAATTACCATGAATTGGTTTGCTCGAATATTTAAAACTTGGGACTATTTACTGTATTTTGCTGTAGTACTTTTAGTAATACTCGGCATTGTTTTAATATACAGCATTAGCTTAGAACCTGGAAAAAGCTTTGTTCTACAACAAAGTATATTTGCCTGTATAGGACTTGTTGGTATGGTTATTTTGAGCTTTGTTGACTATAGAGCTTTAGGCACTGCTAGTATAAGTATGTATATAATGGGTGTCGTTCTTTTGGCATTGCTTTTAATCCCCGGAATAGGTACGGAAATCGCTGGGTCTACTCGTTGGATTAATCTTGGCTTTTTTCAATTTCAACCATCAGAATTATTTAAACTAATATTAATAATAGTCTTAGCGAAGTACTATAGCGCTAGGATGGGAGATATTTCTTTTCGTCATATTATATATGGCTTCATAATCACACTTGTGCCAATGATATTGGTTTTAGCAGAACCTGATTTTGGTTCAGCTATCGTATTGTTGGTTATCTTTATCACTATACTAGTGGCGTCAGGGATTCGCCGTATACACCTATTTATCATTGGTGTTAGTTCCTTGGTTTTTACCCCAGTAACTTGGTATTTATTAAAAGAATATCAAAAAGAACGTATTTTAAGTTTTATAGATCCCGGGGCTAATCCTTTTGGCTCAGGGTATAATATTCTTCAATCAATTATAGCCACTGGATCTGGAAGATTATGGGGAAGAGGGCTTGGTTATGGGCCCCAAAGCCAACTAAATTTTTTACCAGTACAGCAATCTGATTTTATTTTTGGAGTCGCTTGTGAGCAACTTGGGTTTATAGGTGGATTAGTAATTTTAGGTTTTTTTGGAATTATAATATCTCGCATTATTTCACTTGCAGGTATAGCAAAAGACAACTTTGGTACGCTTTTAGCAGTTGGTATTGCTGGTATGTTTATCTTTCAAGTTTTGGTAAATGCGGGAATGAATATTGGGATAATGCCTATAACTGGTATTACGTTACCTCTGGTAAGTTATGGTGGTTCATCGCTTATTGTAAGCCTGGCTCTGATAGGTATACTTCAAAGTATATACATGCGTCACAAAAAAATTAGTTTCGATCAATAAAGACTAAATACCCTCTTGACTGTATCCAGGTTTTATACTAGAATAAATAAGTGTATTAACTTAATGCAAATTTTATGTATGCAATTGTAAAAATAGCCGGAAAACAATATAAGGTTCAAAAAGATCAAGTATTAGACGTTGATGTTCTTCATGACAAAGATAAGAAGTCTAGTTCTACTGAAGTTTTATTAGTGTGGGACGACAAAACTACTACTATTGGCAAACCCTATATCAACAAAGCAAAGGTTGAGTTTGAGATACTTGAAAGAGAACAAAAAGCCCCGAAAGTCCTTATCGTTAAGCATAAAGCAAAAAAAAGATATAGACGCAAAATAGGATTTAGACCTCATTTTTCAAAGATAAAAATCACTAAAATTTCAACATGAAACTACTAAACAATTCAATTACCAGATATTTTCAATCTTCATTTGCTGAATTAAAAAAAGTAAATTGGTTAAATCGCCAAGAAGTTATAAATCTCACAATTATTGTTGTTATTAGCGTAGCTGTTGCGACACTTTTTGTGATGGGCATAGATTACTTACTAACAAAAGCAATTAACTATATAGTACAATAATGACAACAGAAGAAAATCAACAACAATCAGCCTCAGATCAAGCTAAGTGGTATACGATCCACACTTACTCAGGGTACGAAGAACAAGTTGCAGACAACTTGAAACAACGCATAGAATCTATGAATGTTTCAAGCAAAATCTTTGATGTTATAGTTCCTAAAGAGAAAAATATTGAAATCAAAGATGGTAAAAGAAAAATCATGGACAAAAAGCTTTTTCCAGGTTATGTAATGGTAAAGATGATAGTTGCTGAAGATTCGTGGTATGTGGTTAGAAACACTCCAAATGTAACTGGCTTTATCGGTTTTGGAACAAAACCAAGCCCTATATCAAATGAAGAAGTATCACGAATTCAAAAACGTATGAGTATAGAAGAACCTGAATATAAAATCAATGTAAAACCAGGTGAACACGTACGTATAACAGACGGACCATTTAGTAATTTTGAAGGTATTGTTGATAGTATCGATGAAAAACGTGGAAAAATAAAAGTAAACGTATCTATGTTTGGTAGGGAAACACCAGTAAACTTAGACTTTTTACAAATCAAAAAACTATGAGCAAACCAATTAAAACCAAAATTAAATTACAGTGCACAGCAGGTAAAGCAAATCCTGCTCCTCCCGTAGGTACGGCTCTTGGTCCACATGGATTAAATATTATGGAATTTTGTAATTCTTTTAATGAACAAACCAAAGAAGCTGGAGACGTTATACTGCCTGTAGAAATTACTGTTTACACAGATCGAACTTTCGATTTTATTATTAAACAACCACCAGCATCTGAACTTATTAAAAAAACTTTGGGCTTAGAAAAAGCTTCAGGTGTACCAAATCGAGAAAAAGTTGGTAAACTTACTCGTAAACAAATCAAAAAAATTGCTGAAACTAAAATGCCTGATTTATCAGCCCGTACTCTTCCAGAGGCTGAAAAAATAATCGCAGGTACTGCGCATAGTATGGGAATACAAGTAGAGAAATAAACGTAATGTAAGTTTTAAACAAAAAAACACCTTAGTATCTTAGAGTGTTTTTTAATTAAAAAAGATAGAGCCAGCCTAAGCCAGCTCCATCCTTATGTCCCTCCTGTTTTTGACAATGACCACCAAATGGTTTTGATCAACCCTCTGATTAGATCGTAAGGTTGAGGCCAAAGTATAACAGAGAGAATACTGCCCATTCAGAAACCGAAACCAAAGGAGGGGCAAAAGTTTCAATTCTCATGAACAGGCAGAATTCTTCCTGCTATAGATTTTGAATGTTCCTTCATCCAAAGAACATAGTACTATAACATACTTATTGTGGGTTGTCAAGGACAAGTCATGAATAAATACGATATGAACGTATCTATTTAATGTAAGAGTTGTGAAATTGAACCCTAGGTGATATTCATAAACCAAATAACGCTGGTCCCAACCAACTTATACAAATGGGCACAAAACTCACAACCACAACTAATGATATACTTGGGAAGTGGGGAATAGATATATCAACACAAAATAAAAGCGATATTCCAGAGGTTACATTATCAAAAACAAAACAGATGGTATTTTCAAATATAAATTCAGAGAATCCTCTCTATATTGACAAAATAATATGCTCAAGTAAACTTAATACTAGTTTAGCAAACTCAACCCTAGCTTTACTTGAAATAAAAGACCTAATGAAGAACTTAGGTAATAATTAATATATAAATAATATTAAAATTTAAATTATTCATTAACAGCTAAATTTATACATTATGTCAAAACACTTAGTAATAGTAGAGTCACCAACAAAAGCTAAAACAATTCAACCAATACTAGGGTCGGATTTTGAAGTTATATCGTGCTATGGTCATATTCGTGATCTACCCAAAAAAGAACTAGGCGTAGACATTGAACATGATTTTAAAGAAAAATATGTAATCCCACCCAAATCTAGAAAAGCTATCAAACAGATGAAAGATGCAAATGATAAAAACACCGATCTAATACTAGCAACCGACCCTGATCGTGAGGGCGAAGCTATTGCTTGGCATATTCAAGAAGTTTTAAAAACCAAAAAACCCACAAAAAGAATTGTTTTTCATTCTATTACTAAAACCGCTATCTTAGAAGCAATGAAGTCTCCGTCAAAGATTAATCAAAATCTTGTAGAGGCCCAACAAGCTCGTAGGGTTTTAGACAGACTAGTGGGCTACAAACTGTCTCCGTTTTTATGGAAAAAGGTACTAACCGGACTTTCAGCTGGGCGAGTTCAGTCACCAGCGGTTCGTCTTATAGTTGAAAGAGAAGATGAAATATCTAAATTCAAAAAACAAGAATACTGGGGGATTGAAGCTAAGTTTTCTACTGGCAAGGATTCCTTTTCAGCAATACTGGCAAAAATTCAAGACAAACCCTTGGATAAGTTTGCAATTACTAATGAAAAACAAGCAAAAGAGATTAGCGATAATTTAAAAAATGGGAATTATAAGATCGCCGATATCTCTGAAAAACAAACAACCAAAAGACCAAAACCACCATTTACTACTAGTAGTCTACAACAAGAAGCTGTAAACAAATTACACTTTTCAACTAAAAAAACCATGACACTAGCTCAGAGATTATATGAAGGAAAAACCATAGCTAACAAAGGTCAAGTAGGGTTAATTACTTATATGCGTACTGATTCTATAACCGTAAGCTCGGAAGCTTTAAATAAAGCTAGGGAAATTATAAACACAAAGTATGGAAAGGATTATTTACCTGAGCAAGCTCAAATATATAAAACAAAATCCAAGTCTGCACAAGAAGCTCACGAAGCTATTCGACCTACACACCCAGACTTAATACCTACTGAAATTGAAAGCCAATTAGAAAAAGATGAAGCTAGGCTGTATGACCTGATATGGAAGAGGTTTATTGCTTCTCAAACCATAGAAGCAAAAACTAAAACTACAACCCTTTCAATCAAAAATCAACACAAAGACAGCTTTAAAGCCTCCGGTTTTCAGATTATATTTCCAGGGTTTATAAAGATATATAAACCTGGCGAAACCGAAGAAAGTATATTGCCAAGCCTTACACAGGGTCAGAGCCTAAAACTTGAAAAACTAGAGCCATCTCAACATTTTACAGAACCCCCACCAAGATACAATGAAGCATCTTTAGTAAAAACATTAGAGGAGCTAGGCATAGGACGACCCAGCACTTATTCGTCCATTATAGAAACTATACAGAGAAGAGGTTATGTTATCAAAGAAGGTTATGTATTTAAACCAACCGATATTGCTATTCTAGTTATCAAGCTTTTAGTTGAACACTTTACAAATATTGTTGATGTGGACTTTACGGCACAAATGGAGGATCAACTTGATAAGGTGGCAAATGGTGAACTTACAAAACCAAAATTACTTCAAGACTTTTATGTTCCTTTTGCAAAAAATCTACTAAAAAAAGAAAAAACTATGGGTAAAGGGAAGCTTACCGAAGAACCAACAAACATCAAATGCGAAGAATGTAATAAAAACATGATCATAAAAACAGGTAGGTACGGAAAATTTTTAAGCTGTAGTGATTATCCAAAGTGTAAAAACACTCAACCCTACATAACTCAAGAAAAAAACGATCAGAGCGCACACCATAAAGTTCATCATACCAAAGAACAACTTAAACATATTACAAATATATCTGATCATGTAAAAGTAGACTGTCCAAAATGTAAACAAAAAATGATTATAAAACAAGGTCGTTTTGGACAGTTCTTAGCTTGTGAAAACTATCCAAAATGTAAACATACTCAGTCTATAGACAAAGAGATTGGTATGAAATGTCCAGACTGCAAAGAAGGGAAGGTAGTTGAGAAGAAAACAAAAAGAGGAAGACCTTTTTTTGGGTGCTCAAATTATCCGAAATGTAAATATGCTAGCTGGGATAATCCTCTAAAACCAAAATCTGAAACTGCTAATAACGAATAATCACTTACTAATAACTTGAAAATATGAAGTCATTTATACCCAACTCTATACAAACCTTGATAGATGAATTTGCTAAATTGCCTGGCATTGGTCGTAAGTCTGCATCTCGTCTTGTTTTCTATTTGCTCAATAAACCACAATCTGATTTAGATATATTTTCTAATGCTCTCAAGAATTTAAAAGTTAATCTCAAAAAATGTAATAATTGTTTTAATATTACTGAAAACAAAGACCTTTGTTTAATTTGTAGTGATAAATCTCGAGACCACAGTCAAATATGTATAGTTGAAAATATTTTGGATGTAATAGCTTTGGAAAGTGCTAGTCAATTTAGAGGACTTTACCATGTACTTGGTGGAGCAATATCACCAATCGAAGGCATAGGTCCAGACGAACTTACTGTTAATGGTTTACTTAAAAGAATTCAAAAAAATTCAATTACTGAAGTTATCATAGCTACGAACCCAAGCCTAGAAGGCGATGCTACGGCTATGTACTTACAAAAAGAGTTAGGTAGTTTCAAAAATATTAAAATTACTCGATTAGCACTAGGGTTGCCAGTAGGTGGCACCTTAGAATATGCTGACGAAATCACCTTAGAACGAGCTTTACAGGGAAGAGTAGAGTATAATAAAGAGAAGGAAAATATATGACTTTAGTGTATTGCTGTGATGACTGCGGAAACGTTTCTCGTTTTGACAATAGCGGAGACGGTAAATGTAATGAATGCGGCTCACTGATGAGCAAAGCTACTGAAAGTGCCTTGTGTGATGAAGATAAAAAAACTTTATTTGATAGTGATGAAACTGAAGGCACAGAAACAACTAAAGTAGTAAACCTAGACACAAATAACCGAGATCTGCTTTCAAAATAACCCACGACAAAAAATCGAAAAAACTAAAACAACATTATGTTATCTCTTTTTGACACATATACTAGAAAAAAAAAGAAATTCAAACCCCTCAAAGACAAACTGGTCACAGTTTATACTTGTGGTCCTACTGTTTACAATCATGTACACATAGGTAATTTAAGTACTTTTATTTTTGTAGATTTTCTTATTCGTTACTTAAAGAACTCTGGGTACAAAACAAAATATATAAGAAATATAACTGACGTTGGTCATCTAACTAGTGATTCTGATACCGGAGAAGATAAGCTAGACAAAGCAAGTCATAAAGAGGGAATAAAGCCATTGGAAATTGCAGAAAAATATATTCAAAGCTTTAAAAAAAATACTGAAGCTTTAAACTTACTTCAGCCCGATATCGAACCTCGTGCTAGCCAATATATAAAAGAACAAATACAAGCAATAAATATTTTGATAAAAAAGGGTTATGCATACGAAACAAAATCAGGTGTGTATTTTGACATAACTCGGGATCCAAATTATGGAAAATTGGCACGTTTAAATCTAGACTCAGAATTAACACAAAGCCAAGTATGTACAATAGAAGACAAGAAGAGTTCACTAGATTTTGCACTATGGATCAAGGCAATAGATAAACATAAAAATCACTTACAAAACTGGGACTCTCCATGGGACAAGGGATTCCCGGGTTGGCACTTAGAATGCTCTATTATGAGCGTAAAACTTTTGGGTTCTGAGTTTGATATTCACTGTGGGGGTATTGACCTCGCACCCGTGCATCATGTTAATGAAATAGCTCAAAGTCAAGCTTTGTATGGTGTGATTCCAGCAAAATACTGGATTCACAAAGAGCACATGCAGCTCAAAGGTATGAAGATGGCAAAATCAACTGGCAACTATATCACACTTGATGATGTTGAAAAAAGCGGATTCAAACCCGATATTTTTAAATTTTTTGTATTATCCTCACATTATCGTAGTAAGTTTGAATTTAACACAAAAGCCTTAGAACAAGCTCAAGAAAATGTTAAAACAATAAAAAAATTTCTAATAAAATGTAAAAAATCAAAAAATCAAAAAATAGATATTAATATTGAAAAATTCTGGAATGAATTTATAAAAGCTTTAGACGATGATCTAAATACGCCAAGAGCTTTAGCAGAAATTTTTAAATTTATTAAAGTAGTTGAAAAAAATAACTTCAAAACAGATTGTGGTTTAATTATTAAAAAATTTATTGTTATTCAAAATATATTTGGTATTAATTTATTTGAAAAATCAAAAAAACACACTATACCAAAAAATATTGAAAAACTTTTAAATAATAGACTGGAAGCTCGAAAAGAAAAAGATTATAAAAAATCAGACCGAATAAGAGGTAAGCTAACAAAGCATAATATTCAAGTAAAAGATAAAAAAGACGGCAGTCAGGAAATTATTTATGAATAAAAAAACAGTAGTCAATAAAACTAGTCGAATGCGTGTAGATTTTTTCTTATCAACTAAAGTAACTAATTTGTCTCGTGCTCGTATCCAGGACCTTGTATCAGATGGTTTGATAGAGATTAATAGCAAACTCTGCAAAAAGAAAAGTCAGATTTTGGAAATAGGAGACAAGATCCAAGTACGGATCCCTGAATCAGAAAAAATTCAAGCAAACAAAAAACTCAGGCTCGATATTATTTTTGAAGACCAAAATCTGATGATTATCAACAAACCAACAGGATTACTCGTACACCCTACAAATAGTGAAAAGGAAAATACTGTATCGAACATCCTTTTGCATACTCATCCTAAGATCACATTTGGCGATCGTGATAGAAAGGGGATAGTTCACAGACTAGATAGGGAAACATCTGGAATTCTAATAATTCCTAAAAACAAGGAAGTATTTCAAGAAATCCAAAAACTTTTTAAAGAACATCGAGTCCAAAAAACATATATTGCTGTTGTATTTGGAAAACCAAAATCAAAAGAATTTGAAATAAAAACCAGACAAAAGAGAAGTACGAAAGATCCAACAAAAAACATAGTTGTTTTTACAGAAGAAGGTAAATCAGCTCAAACAAAAATAAAAACATTGAAAAGTAAAAAACAAAACAATCAAACTATTTCAGTTTTAGAACTCAAACCAAAAACTGGTAGGATGCATCAATTGCGCTTACAATTATCACACACGAATCTACCGGTACTTGGAGATACAAAATATGGAAATAAAACTTCTATAGCTTTTTCAAAAAAAGAAAGTATCAAAAGACAACTATTGCATGCATACAAAATTCAATTTGAGTTAAATAATCAAAAATACAAAGCAACTGCAAAAATTCCACAAGATATAAAAAACTTCATAAATTAACAACTATGGGTAAAATTAAAGTTGCCGTTATTTTCGGCGGTCAATCTGGTGAACACGAGATATCGATAATATCTGCCAGATCTATTTTCACAGCAATTAATAAAAAAAAGTATCATCCTATCCCGATAGCTATATCACAAAAAGGTGAGTGGTTAGACCCAAAGTATTCTCTAAAATTTTTACAAAAAAAACATATTACCAAAATATCAAAACAACAAACGACTACTGTCGAAGCTCTCAAAAAAGTAGATATTGTTTTTCCGGTTTTGCATGGTCCGTTTGGCGAAGACGGCACTATCCAAGGACTTATTGAAATGCTAAATATTGCCTATGTGGGTAGTGGAGTTATTGGCTCGGCTCTTGCAATGGATAAAGCAATTAGCAAGAAAGTATTCAGTCAAAATAAATTTCCTACACTTCCATATTTAGAATTTGTTAAATCTAGAACATCAATTACCAACATCCAAACACAAATATCCAACATTATCGGTTATCCTTGTTTTGTAAAACCAGCAAATCTCGGTTCAAGTGTAGGTATATCCAAAATTAAAAAATCAGAAGATTTAAAAAAAGCTTTGAATCTAGCCTTTGCCTATGACCAGAAAATAGTTATAGAAAAAGGGTTGAGGCATGCTCGCGAAATTGAGTGTGCAGTGTTAGGAAATCTAGAACCTCAAGTGTCTGTACTTGGTGAAATCATCCCTTCAGGTGAGTTCTATGATTATAATGCCAAATATATTAACAATAAATCCAAACTTATCATCCCAGCAAATCTACCAATAGAAATTTCTAAGAAAATCTGCAACATATCCGTACAAGCATTTCGAGCTCTAGATTGCTCTGGTCTAGCAAGGGTAGATTTCTTAGTGCAGAAAAAAACAAACAAAATTTATCTAAATGAGCTCAATACTATACCTGGTTTTACATCTATTAGTATGTATCCGAAACTTTGGCATGCTTCCGGTATAAATTATCCCCGATTAATTGATAAGTTAATCCAACTCGGATTTGAAAGATCTAAACAAAAGAAAGGATTAAAAACTACATATGAATAAAAAACCAATAGTAATTATTGCTGGCGCAAGCGGAGTAGGAAAGACTACTATTATTACAGAACTTCTGGCGGATGATCCTCTCAAATTAAAGAGGGTTAAAACATCCACAACCCGCAAATCAAGGCCTGGCGCACAAGTTACTGATCGACACTTTCTGACCAAAAAGAAATTTGAAAACAAGATTGAAAAAAATGAGTTTCTCGAACACGCCACTGTATATAAAAATCTCTGTGGGGTACAAAAAGCTGACTTTGAAAGTACATATAATTCAAATAACGTACCAATCTTTGATGTAGATATTCAAGGCGTTCGAACTTTGAAAAAGAAACTTTCAAAATATAAACTATTAACTTTCTTTATTATTTATGACTCGAGAGAATCTATCAAAAAAAGACTACTTGAAAATCCAGAAAAACGAAGCAATTTAGATGAAAGGGTTACGAATATAAATAAAGAAGAAAAAATTGGAAAAGAACTCTGCAAATACGCTATTACCAACAAACAAGGAAACATAGCCTACGCAGTTAACAGAATAAAAAATATTATAAAGAAGAATGGTTCTTGGGTCCGTTAAAACTAAGATTAAAAATTCAATTAAAAACCCCATATAAATAGATAGCCGTCCGCAGGCATTGTATTGGTTCGCTTCTTAAGCAATCCGTATTATATAAAAAAATAGACCCCCTGTAATAGGTGGTAGTGATAATACTGTCCGTAGCGGATTACAGCTAGCCAGATTCGTGACCTCTACCGCAACCAAATCCGATACCGTCTTTGGCCGGTTCAGTGGCCTGAATAAGCTGGCCTTTTTTCTATTGACAAAAGCTTGTTTTTATGATATATTAGTATGTTTTACAGTTCCTCAAAAAACATTTCACGGGAGAAAAAAGAATGAATATGGCTACTGTGGACGTACAGAAATTGGATCAGAATGTTTCCGGAGCAATAATCCACTCCCTCTCGGGGGAGGGTATTGAACTCAAGAGAGCGAGTGGAAATGGCCGAAGGGCTAAGGTACTGAAACTGAAGAATGGCGATGGTTTCCGGTTCTGCGGTCCTGGCAAAGGTTGGATCAATCGCCTCACCTTCAAGGGTGCACTCCGCGGAGCCCGCAAAACCTTGAATTACGCTTAACACAATCAATCACATTTTGCAGTTTGACTTTCTCCGTCCCGAATCCCGGGACGGATTTTTTTATATATTGCAATTTGACCTTAAAAACAGTAATATATATTTATTATGAAAGATGTTTCAAAAAATTTTTATATTATAGTTCGGGCCGGGGGTGTAGGCACAAGGCTCTGGCCACTTAGCACCGAGAAGCGTCCAAAGCAATTTTGCAATTTGATTAACAAAAAATCAATGCTAGGAAATACACTGGAGCGTTTAAGCGATGTAGTACCCAAAGAAAATATTTATATTTCTACAAGTGCTAAGTTTGAAAAGCTAATAGGGGAGTTAGTACCAAATTTCCCAAAAAAAAACTTAATCCTGGAACCAGCTCGCAGAGATACCGCAGCTGCGGTAGCACTGGAGTCTGCAATTATTTATAAAAGAAATCCAAACGCAATAATAGCTAGCATAGGCTCTGATCATTTAATAAAACGAGTAGGGGAGTTCAAGAATGTACTTAAAACATCAAAAGAATTTATTGCGAAGTACCCAGAACACTTACTGTTAATTGGAATCAAACCAATTACTCCGAGTACTGGTTTTGGATATGTGGAAAAAGATAAAGAATTGATCACTATCAATAAACGAAAAATATATATTGTACGACGCTTTACTGAAAAACCAAATCTAGTTACTGCAAAAAAATTTCTTAAATCAAATAAATATTTTTGGAATGGAAATCTTTTTGTTTGGCGTGCCAGCACCATACTCTCACTGTTTGAAAAATATCAACCCGAGATATATTCTCAAATTATGGAGATATCTAAATTTATTGGCAAAAATCAATTTATTACAAAATTAGCAAAAATTTATCCAGAAATTGAAAAAATCGCTATAGACTATGCAATTCTAGAAAAACACAATCAGATAGCTACTATAGAAGCAGATATGGGTTGGAGCGATATTGGTGATTGGCAGACCTTGAAAACTGAACTTTGCCCAGATATAAAACAGAGCTTAAAACAAGGTCAAGTCATGGAATTAAATAGTAAAAATAATCTTTTGTATCAGACAAATCCTAAAAAAGCTTTAACTGTAATAGGTCTAGACAATATAGGTGTTGTGGATACTGGAGATGCATTGATGGTATGTGATTTAGATAAATCTCAAGACGTAAAAAAACTTATTGAAAAATTAAAAGATGAAAAACATTTTCAAAAATATTTATAAATTCCTCACAAACAATGCTGAGAATATCTCTTCTACGATATTAATCATAGCTATTGCTGTTATTGCTGGATCTATTGTTTGGCCAAATGAACCAGCATTTTTAAATCCTGATACTCGGATGCATTTGGGTTTGGATTTGCAAGGTGGTGTGCAGATTACATACAAAGCTGATCTCAAGAACATTGAAAAAAATAGCCGAGAACAAGCTTTGGATAGCTTGGTGGAAGTAATTAATCGTAGAGTTGATGCTTTAGGAGTATCCGAACCAAATATACAATCAACAACTTTTACTGATGGCAATAATGGAATTATCGTTGAACTTCCTGGAGTTAATAATGTAAATCAAGCATTGGAAGTTATTGGGAAAACAGCAAATCTAGATTTTCGAGAAATATTATCAGAACAAGCCCAAGAATGGGAAAAAACTGAACTTGCTGGAAAGCATTTAAAAACAGCACAGGTTACTTTTCCTGAAAATAGTTCTGAACCACAAATTTCAATTTCATTTAATAATGAGGGGAAAAAATTGTTTTCTGAAATAACAGAACGAAATATTCAAAAACCCCTAGCAATATTCTTGGACGATCAATTAGTTTCAGCACCTACGGTACAAGGTAAGATTACTGCGGGGCAAGCGGTGATCACAGGAGACTTTACTATAGAGTCTGCCCATGAGCTTGCCATTCAGCTAAATGCTGGGGCTTTACCAGTACCAGTGGATGTAGCAGAACAAAAAACTATTGGCGCTACGCTTGGAGAAGCTTCTATTAAACAAAGTATGCTGGCTGGTTTGATCGGAATTGTGCTTATTGCGATTTTTATGATAGCTATTTATAAAATATCTGGGTTAGCTGCAACAATAGCACTTGCAATATATGGGCTTATTGCCATAGCTCTGTTTAAAATAATTCCAGTAACTATGACTTTAGCTGGTATTGCTGGTTTTATTTTATCTCTAGGTATGGCAGTTGATGCAAACGTATTAATATTTGAACGTTTGAAAGAGGAGGTTAGAGCAGGTGAAACACTCAGAATGTCAATAGAAAATGGATTCTCTAGAGCATGGACAAGTATTCGCGATTCCAATATATCTACACTGATTATTGCACTTATCCTGTTTTGGTTTGGTACTGGTATAATCAAAGGATTTGCACTTACTCTTAGTATTGGAATATTAGCAAGTATGTTTTCAGCTATTGTAATAACTCGAGGTATTCTTCGAGTTCTTGCAAGTAATCAAAAGTTAAATTCAAAACCTAAATGGTTTTACTAAAATTATGAATATATTAGGTAGAACAAAACTATGGATCAGTATTGCAGTAGTAAATATTGTAATATCAGTTGTGGTATTAGCTTTATGGGGTTTGAATACTAGTATCGATTTTCGTGGTGGGTCTTTACTAGAAATTAGTATAAACCCCAAAGCCCAAATAGGGGAAATAGAAAAATCGTTATCTGAGCTTGATCTGAAAAATCTGGATATTACACCATCTGAAGAAAATTCTTATATATTACGAACAGTGGAAATAAATGAAGAAAAAAAAGATACAATACTTGAAAGATTAAATAAGAAGTTTACAAATTCAAAAATTATTGAAAATAGATTTGAAACTGTTGGACCAACTGTTAGTCAAGATTTGACTCAAAAAGCCCTTTGGGCAATACTTATCGCCTCTGTTGCAATAATCTTATATGTAACTTGGTCTTTTAGAAATATTCCAAAACCAGCAAGTTCATGGAAATTTGGAATTGCAGCTATTTTGACATTATTACATGACGCAATTATTGTAATCGGGGTTTTTGTAATTCTCGGCCATTTTTGGAATATTGAAATAGACAGCTTATTTATTACTGCTGTTTTAACGGTTATAGGTTATTCAGTTAACGACACTATTGTAGTGTTTGATCGTATAAGAGAAAACTTAATAAAACGCTCTGAAATCGATTTTAAGACCATATCAAATACGGCTGTGGTAGAAACGTTGTCTAGGTCTTTGAATACCGGACTCACAACTCTGCTTGTCTTGTTCGCATTGTTTTTGATCGGTGGAGCTACGATTAAATATTTTGTCCTAGCCTTGATTATTGGAATCATATCCGGAACTTATTCATCTATATTCATAGCAGCACCAATACTAGTAATGTGGCACAGAAGAAGCTAAGAAATAGGTATAAAAAACTAGTTGTATAAAGCCCTGTATAAGGGCTTTTATAATTATAATATTAATTAGATTGAAACTAATTGGAAATTATTCAGACCATAGAGTATATAAACTGTCAATCTAGAAAACTAAATTACATTCATTCGTACAACGTACATTGTGCGTCATTATACATATAGCTCTTCAGTAAGTTTATTTACTTGAAATTCGTCTCTCACCCATTTTTATATATTAATTTAGATCTTATAATCTAAGTTCTATTTATCCCCGATCCCACTATCTAACCTTGGTTAGCTATGATTTATTAATTAAATAATTTAATCCTGTCCCCTATAGTTCTAAAATGCCTTAACCCTATAGTACAGATAAAATTAATTATGATTAATATAATCAACTAACATCCATTCAAGTGTTTTACTATTAAGGGTAATTCTGTATGTACCCTCTAACGTACTTGCAGTAAAACAATATATACGTGTATCTTCTTCGATATATCTTTTTATTAAATTTACACTGGATATAGTGTATTTATGATTCTTCCATTTAAAAAAATGAGAGCACAGTTAATTTTTAGCAAAGCTAGTCAATACTTGGATTTCATTGTCTTGATTCTTCATCACTACGTCCTTATTAATAGTACTTTAGCACCCCTTGAACTACTCCTTGAATACGAACTTCGTCTGGGAAAACCAATATAGGTTCAAAGTCCTTATTATTTGGTTGAAGCAATATATGATCTTCTCTGGGTAGATATTTCTTTACAGTTGTTTCTTCTCCCAAGAGAGCTACCACTACCTCACCTGGATTAGCAATATATTGTTTTTTAACTATAATCATATCTCCGCTCTCTATGTCCGGTGACATAGAGTTTCCCTTAACTTTCAAAAGATATATATCGTCTCCACCGTATTTGAAAAATCTACGGGAAATAGGTATCCATTCTTCGATATTTTGTTCTGACCATATAGCTTGACCTCCAGCAGTCCAACCAACTACCGGTACTTGAATGATATCCTGGAGTTTCTGACCTTCTTTACCAGCTACTAGAACTATATTTCTGGTACTATCACTAGTTCTGCGTATATACCCCTTAGACTCCAACTGATCCAAATAGTAGCTAGCTGCTCTAGGTGAGTCAGCGTCAATAAAATCTGCAATCTCTCGAACAGTAGGCGCTGTACCATCGTTTTCTATACATTTCTGAATCTTAGTTAGAACTCGTTTTTCTTTTTCGGTAAGTTTTTGCATTGTTCCTCCTTGAAAATATAACTTATTTATACAATTCATTATACATGTATATTTAGTATAAAAGATATTTAATAATTTTGTCAAGTACACAAAAAAATAGAGGTCTTTTGGACCTCTATTTTTATAAAATCAAATGTGCAAATCTTTATTAATTATATATATTCTAAACAATTTGTCAAGTTTTATGCTATCTCTTTGACCATTGTGGTGCTTTTCTAGCTCTTTTTAAACCATATTTTTTACGTTCTTTTTCTCGTGGATCTCGAGTTAAAAATCCCGCTTTTTTTAATGTAGGTCGCAATTTTTCATCCATTACAATCAATGCCCTAGAAACACCTAAACGTATGGCGTCAGCTTGGGCGTTTTTTCCACCACCCTCAACTCTGACAGAAAGAGTATGTTCTTTTAAACCAACCATTTTAATTGGTGCAAATATAGCTTTTTGCTGAGCTTCGGTAGAAAAATATTCTTCTAATGGTTTTTCATTTGCCAATGAATCAAATGTCTGTTTTGTAATAAAAAGTCGTACTCGAGCTATAGCTGTTTTTCTTCTTCCTCTTCCGTAATAATAATTGTTTGTACTTTTTGGCATATATTTATCTTTCAATCTTTAATACCTGTAATTTTTGAGCTTGGTGATTGTGTTTATCGTCTAAGTATATCTTCAACCTCTTCATTCTAGCTTTATGTAAGCGATTTTTAGGAATCATGCCAGAAACTGCCTTGAATATTACCTGTGATGGATTTTTCTCCCACAATTCTTTCAAACTTTTACTTTTTAATCCGCCTGGGAAACCCGAGTGCTTATAGTATGTTTTTTGTTCAGGTTTATTCCCAGTAAATTTCGTTTTTAATATATTGATTAGTACTATAAAATCTCCTCTATCACGAGTTGGGTCATAGTCAGGTTTATGTTTACCTATTAATAATCCAGCTACTCTTGTAGCTAATCTGCCTAATACTACTTTTTCAGAATCTATTATAAACCAAGTTCTGTCAGTTTTTGGATTTGTATTTATTTTAGTAAGTTTCATGTTATTTCTTTTGTTTTACTGTAGTTTTTACGCCAGATTTGATTTTTTGATCTTTCCCTTTTGGAATTTCTTTATTATCTTTTTCTAATTTTATAGATTTTGATTTAATTTCTTTTATTTTTTTCGATAATAATAGCTCGATATAAACCATATCTGCTGAATCTCCCTTTCTTGGCCCGATTTTTATTGTTCGAACTATTCCACTCTTACGATCCTTAAACTCTGGTAATAATACTTCTAATACTTTTTTACTAGCATTTTTATCCAGTAAGTATCTAGCAAGAAAACGCTTAGCCATTAGTTTGTTTGATCTTTTAGCTAACGTAACAAGCTTTTCAATTCTTGATTTTAAAATTTTAGCTTTTATCGCCGTAGTTTTTATTCTTTCATGCAATATTAAAGAAGTAACGAGATTTCGTACTAACATATTTCTTGCATCTCTTTTTCTACCTAGTTTTTTATTTAATATTGCTTTTGACATCGCTTATTTCTTTGCTTTTGTTTTTGATTTGTTAGCTTTTTTAGTAATTTTCTTGTCTACTGTCTTGTTAATCGCTTTTGTTTTTGATTTGTTAGCTTTTGTAGATTTTGAAGCTTTTGGTTTTTCCTCTTCTATAAGAGAATTTATAGTATCAAATTGATTAGCTAAAATTATTGAAGCTTTTTTTAATGCCATCTGTGGAGTAATAGTATTATTTGTAGTAATTTCCAGAAGTAAACGATTGTAGTCAGTTGCTTGTCCAACACGCATATCTTCAACTCTGAAGTTAACTTTTACTACTGGGGTATAAGTACTATCAATTAATATCATCTCAAGTGGATATTTCTTGTCATCTTTTTTTTCAATAGGAACATATCCCATTCCACGATTTACATATATCTCCATAGAAAGTTTGCCTTTTCGATCTAGATTTGCAACCTCTAACTCCGGATTAGTAATCCTACACCCTGCTGGAACTTTAATATCTTTTGCCTTTATTACCCCTGACCCCTTACTGTCTAGTTTTAAAACAGCTTCATTGTCGCCATCAAGCGCAATACTTAAAGATTTTATATTTAAAAGTAGCGATATAGAATCTTCTTTTACTCCAGGTATTGTAGTAAACTCGTGAGTTACACCGTCGATTTTCACAGCATATGGGGCAGAACCCTCAAGTGAAGATAGTAACACCCTTCTAAATGAATTACCTAAAGTAACTCCATAACCTGGCGAAAGAGGTTCTATGGAAAAATTTACTTGATCATTGTCTATTGATACGATTTGTACCTCTGGTAAAATGATTTTTTCTGTTGCCATAATTACTCCTTATTATTTTGAATAGAACTCAATAATCTTAGTAATGTCTATTTTGATATCTGTGTCTTCTGGACTAGGAAGACGAATAATTTTACCTTTATTTTGTTTTTTATCCCACTTAATCCAAGTTGGAATTATCCAATCTTTATGTGGTTTATCTAAAAATATATTATTTTTTTGCGATTTTTTATAAATACTTATTTCATCATTTTCCTTTAACTCTACAGACGGAGTATTTATTCTTCGAGAATTTAATAAAATATGCCTGTCGCTGATAATTTTTCTAGCCTGTCTCCTTGATTCAGCTAAACCGATTCGAAATATTACGTTGTCCAATCTTCTTTCAAGTGAACTCATTAATACTTCGGTTGTTTTTCCTTTTACTTTAATAGCTTTTGAATAATAAGTATGTAACTGCCTATTGTTTAAACCGTAAATGACTGATAATTTTTGTTTTTCAAGTAACTGTGTACTGTATTCTGAGATTCTTTTTCTTTTTGCACCATGCATACCTGGCCCATAGTTTCTACGAGTCATAGGACATTTTTGAGAAAAACACTTTTGTCCTTTTAAAAATAACTTCTCTCCTGATCTGCGACAAAATTTACATACATTGTTTTTAATTGCCATCTTCTTACACTCTCCTTGCTTTTTTTGCCCTACAACCATTGTGAGCAATTGGCGTTATATCACGCAAAGACTTTACTTCTAGTGTTGAGTTATTGAAGGCTCGTACTGCTTGATCACGACCACTTCCAACTCCTTTTACACATACGTCAACCTCTCGAACTCCCATTTCTTCACTTTTTGCAATAATATTCCTACTAACAACTCCTGCGGCATATGGTGTGTTTTTTCTAGTACCTTTAAACCCCAAAGCCCCTGAACTACCCCAACATATTACATTACCAACGGTGTCAGTAACAGTAATAATCGTATTATTAAAAGATGATTGTATGTAAACTTTTCCAGATGTTACAGTAGTTTTCTTAATCTTTTTACGTTGTCTTGGGTTTGATTTTGATCTTCCTTTTATCATATATTTTTATTATGTTTTCTCAGCTGATTTCTTTTTTCCACTTCCTACCGTTACCCTCTTTCCTCTTTTGGTACGAGCATTGGTCTTTGTTCTTTGACCCCTTACTGGCAAATTTCGAGAGTGGCGCAGACCACGCCAACTACCAATGTCTTTTAATCTACGTACGTTTTGGCTTATCGAAACCCGTAAATCACCCTCTATTCTATAATCTTTTTCAATCACATTACGTATTTTGTCAATATCTTCACTAGACAAATCTTTTACTCGGGTACTTGAATCAATTTTCAACTGTTTGATAATCTTTTCAGCAGTATGTTTACCAATACCGAAAATATAAGTAAGCGCTATTACTAAGCGTTTGTTATCTGGGATTTGTGTACCTGCTATTCTTGCCATTTTTATCCTTGAACTTGCTTATGTTTGGGTTGATTACAGATAACGAAAATTCTACTTTTTCGTTTAACTATCTTACATTGCTTACAAAATTTTTTTACAGACGATCTTACTTTCATAATAGAAAATTATACCTTATTTTAGTAATTTATTCAAGGTTTTTTACTGTATTTACAAACGTTTTATTATTCTTCCTTTTGTAAGGTCGTATGGTGTCATCTCAATTTCAACCTTATCACCAAGAATAACTTTAATATAATGTTTGCGCATCTTTCCAGATAAAAAACCAAATATTTCATGTTCACCTTCCTCGAGTTTGATCTTAAAGGTTGTATTTGGCAAAGTTTCGATTACTTGACCAGTTACAACTATCTTATCTTTTGATGGCGAGCTATCTTGATTCTTTTTCATATTATTTAACTTTTATATAATATCACGATATTCATCCCTTATCAACAGTAATAATTCTAGTAGTGTTTTTTCCTACTACTATTGTGTGTTCAAAGTGCGCTGATAGGCTTTTGTCTTGTGTGTAAACTGTCCAACCATCCTCAGCTATTTCTACTTGGTGCTTACCTATACAAAACATAGGCTCTAAAGCAAATACCATACCTGATTTCAGCATAGGTCCTGTTTTTTTAATTCCATAATTAGGAATACTTGGCTCTTCATGAACCGCGTATCCAACACCGTGACCCGTTAAGTCCTGAATTATACCTAATTTTGCTTTATCAGCTACTTCTTGAATTGCACAAGAAATATCGCCAAGGTATTTACCTTCTTGTGCAACTTGAATACCTGCAAACAAGGCTTCCTTGGTAGTTTTTATCAAACTTTTGGCTTTATTTGAAATATCACCAACACTTACAGTTATCGCCATATCAGTAAATAGTTCTTTGTAAATCATACCAACGTCAATACTGAGAATCTGTCCTTTTTGTAATTTTGAATTATTTGGTATACCATGAACAACCTCTTCGTTAATAGATGCGCAGAGTGCACTAGGATAACCTCGATAATTCTTAAACGATGGCTTTGCACCCATTTTTGTAACTTCACTTTCAAATAATTGATCTAATTCTAAGGTGCTAACACCAGGTTTAATTTGCTTTGATAACATATTCACTATATCGCTTAGACGCTTTCCACCTTCTAAGAGTATAGCAATATCTTTTTCAGTCTTAATACTTATCATATAAATAAACTAAATAACATCATAACTTCGAGTAATTAAATGCGCCTTTATCTGTCGATTAGTTTCCAATACAACGCCCACTACAATCAACATACCAGATCCGCTTATTACTAAATTGGGATTTTGAATTACAGCAGGTATTAAAAAAGGTGCTACAGCAACAAAACCAAGAAATAAGGCACCGAATAAAGTTATTCTACTCATTACGTTATGCAAATACTTCATAGTTTCTTTGCCTGGACGAATACCAGGAATAAAACCACCTTGCTTTTGCAAGTTTTCAGCTACTTTTTCTGGATGAAAAACTATAAAAGTATAAAAATATGTAAAAGCAACCACCATTACAAAAAAGAATATTCCATAAAATAAAGTATTTTCAAATAAATTCAATACCCAAGCTGAAGCACTACTCAACCATTCACTTTTTGCATTTTGTAGAAATCTGGCTACTGTGGAAGGGAAAAGCATTATTGATACTGCGAAAATAATTGGGATCATTCCAGCAGCATTTACTTTCAATGGGAGATAAGTATCGCTACGTCTATGGCTCCTCAAACCTCTAAGTTTACTCGCGTATGATACGGGAATATTTCTCTGACCTTCGATAACGAAAATTATAAACGCTATAAGAATTATAACAACAACTCCAAAACCTGCGAATTGTAAAATTTGTGCAAAATCAAATCCCCCACTAATAGAACTTACACCCAAAACATTTCTAAATAACGTAGGTATACCACCTAAAATTCCTAGAGTAATTATTAAAGATATTCCGTTACCTATACCGTTTTCCGAAATAAGCTCCCCTAACCACATCAAAAGCACTGTTCCTGCTGTTACTGTAAGTAAAGCAACTATTAGCTCCCAACCTGTAAACGCATTTTCAAATACAGGGGCTTGACCTTGACCACCTTTTGACAATATTAGAATTAATCCATAAGCTTCAACTAAAGCTAATGGAACTGTTAAGTATCTGGTGTACTGATTGATCTTTCTGTTTCCATGCTCCCCTTCTTTATCCAATGCTTCTAGTGCTGGAACAATCATTTTTAACAACTGCATAACAATCGAGGCAGTAATATAAGGCCCAACTCCCATTAAGATTAAAGAAAAACGACTCATAGCACCTCCGGAAAATATATCTAAAAATCCAAAAACTTGATTTGAATCAAAAAAAGATTTTAGATTTTCAATATTTACTCCTGGGACAGGTATGTGTGCAAGTATTCTTATGATTATTAATAGAAATATTGTATAAAATATTTTTTTTCGTAAATCACTAGCTTGCCAGATTTTTCTTAATGTGTTAAAAACTTTGATCATGAAATATTCAGTTTATTCTTTTGTATTTGTTTTTAATTCAAATTTCTTTGTACTTTTAGTAAAAACAAAATTATTACCGAATATAAATTTTTTCGAGGTCTTTCCAGTGCCCAATACTTTGATGATTGGATTTCTTATTTTAGAGATTGATTTAATCTTTAATATTTTCTCTGTAGAGATTTTTTCCTTATCTTTAAAATTCTGATCCAAAAAACTTAAAGTGACCTCGATAATCGTTTTTTTTCTTCCTCGAAATCCTTTTTTCTTTGGAAGTCGCATCTTTAAGGGAGTCTGACCCCCTTCAAAACCAGGTGCAGACTTTTTATGACCAGATCTAGAACGTTGACCCTTTGTGCCTCTACCCGCGGTCTTACCACCACCTGCAGCGATTCCTCTACCAACACGCTTTTTATTTTTAAGTTTTAGTTTTTGTAGTTTCATTGTCTTCTTTCTTTTTTGGTTCAATTTGTTGTTTTTTTGAAAACTTATTTTCATCTTTGAATATATTAAAAGCTTTTATTACAGCTTTTGATACATTAAGTTTATTAGACGAACCTAAGCTTTTACTTAAAATATTATCTATACCTGCTAAATTGGCAATAGTACGAATTACTCCTCCAGCTATAATACCTGTACCTGGTACTGCTGGTTTCAAAAAAACCTTAGCTCCCTTATGCTCTACATTGATCTCATGTGGTATAGTTCCATTTATCAAAGGCACCCTAACTAAATCTTTTTTTGCTCTTTTCACAGCTTTGGAAGCAGCGTCCATAACTTCTTTAGATTTACCCATTCCAATTCCTACACGTCCTTTTTTATCACCAATAACCATTGTTGCTCGAAAACTTATCCTTCTACCTCCTGCCATTGTACGAGAAACTCGAGAAACTTCTACTAATTGTTCTTCGAATTCTTTATCTTTATCTTTTTTAAAATTTCTTGAAGCCATGTTTGAATTTTTCATTATATTTTAACTCCTTCAGATCTTAATGATTCGATCAGAGCTTTAATTCTTCCACGATATTTATTAGAATTTCTAGAAAAAGTCAAATTCTTTATGTTCTGTTTTTTTAAAATTTCAGCTAATTTAATTCCTAATTTTTCAGCTCTTAATGTTTTTGTTTTTTCAGACATTTTTTTATCTGAAAATTGAGCCAATACTTTTCCATTTTTTGGGTTAACTATCTGAGCATGGAGATATCTCAAACTTTTATAAATGATAATTGTTGGAATAATTGTAGATTTATTTTTTGTCATTATTTGTCTCCTTCAGCTTTTGCTGCAGCTTTTCCAGGTTTTCTTTTTATTATTTCTCCCTCATAGATAATTCCTTTTCCTTTATAAGGTTCCGGGGGATATATTTTTCTAATTTGTGATGTGATCTCACCAACCAACTTTTTATCGATACCAGAAATAAATATTGTATTTTTTTCTACCTTAAATTGAATACCTTCTGGGGTTTTTATTTCAATAGGGTGAGAAAATCCTAAATTGAGAATTAACTTATCTCCGGAAACAGCAACTTTGAATCCAACACCATTAAACAGCAGTTTTTTTTCAAACCCACGAACTACACCTTCAACCATATTTGATATTAAAGATCTTATAGTCCCATGTAGACCTAGGGTATATTTATCTTTATGGTTTGGTTTTATATTTATTAATTTTTCAGAATTATCAATATCAATATCCAGTCTTTTGGGAATCTTCATTGAAAGCTCACCCTTTGGTCCCTTAACTTTCAATATCTGGTCAGAAAACCGAACATCTACTTCGCTAATATCTACTGGTTTTTTACCAATTCTTGCCATGTTATTCTACCTTACAAATTATTTTTCCACCTAGTCTTTGTTTTATTGCGTCATGACCTGTCATCAAACCTTTTGAAGTAGAAATAATTAAGATTCCTTCTGAATTAAAGAAATCTTTGAAGTCCTTATATGATCTATAGATCTGTAGACTGGGTTTTGAAATTGGATAGATTTTTGTTATTGCTGGTCGACCTGGCTCTAAATACTTTAATTCAACAATCAATGTATTGTCTTTTTTAATAATTTTTTGAATATAACTATTCTGTTGTAAAACATCTAATACTCTTTGTACCATTTTAGTATTTCGTACAGTAATTGTTTTTTTGTTTACTGCTTGAGCATTTTTAATTTTTGGAAATAGATTTATTGTCTGTATCATTTTATTATTTTATGTTATTACCAACTTGACTTTGTTATACCTGGTAGTTCACCTCTACTTGCTCTTTCTCGAAAACATATCCTACACATACCAAATTTACGCATATAACTTCTTTTCCTACCACAAATATTACAACGAGTTATTATTCTAGTTGAAAATTTTGGTTTTCTCTGAGCTTTTGCGATTAATGCTTTTCTGGCCATTATTCTCCCTTCTCGAAAATTAAACCGTAATTTTCTAATAATAATTTAGCTTTTTCAGAATTTTCTGCCGTAGTGAATATATTTACACCAACTCCAAAATTCTTTTTTACTTCATCATAATTAATTTCAGGAAAAACCATATATTCTCGAATACCGATATTTAAATTCCCGTGTTGGTCAAAATTTTTTATATTTACACCCCTGAAATCTCTAATTCGGGGTAATACAGTATTAATCAATTTAAATATAAAATTATTCATGTTCTTACCGCGCAAAGTTACCTTACAGCCAATTGGAATACCTTTTCGTAACTTAAAAGCGGAAATTGCTTTTTTTGATATAGTATATTGTGGAAGTTGACCTGAAATTTTATATAATTCGTTTTTTGCTAAAGTTACTAAATCTTTGTCTTCAGTAGCCTTACCAACCCCGATATTTATTACCACCTTAACTATCCTAGGCATAGCAAGTATATTGCAGTCAAAGCTTTTTTCTAATGACTTTTGAAATTCTTTTGTTGTATAAAAATCTGGTGAATTCATGTTTATTTTTTACCCTTTTCAATATCTTTTTTTACAGTACTTGGATCTGTTTGACATGATTTACAAATACGGATTTTTTTGTTCTTATTATCCAATTTATAAGTTAATTTTGATGGTTTATTGCAATTCAAACATAGATACTTTAAATTGCTCACGTGAATTGGTGCAGGAAATTCAACCCTACCACCCTTTGGAGCTTTTTTTGATGGTTTTACTGATTTTTTTGCTAAATTTATTCCAGCTATTACAGCTCTGTTGGATCCTTGGTTGATCTTTTCAATCTTACCTGATTTTCCACGATGTTTGCCAGAAATAACTAAAATTTCATCTCCTGTTTTCAGTCTCATATTACCTCTTGAGCTAACGATGCTATTTTATTATAACCACTTGTTTTAACTTCTCTAGCAATTGGTCCAAATATTCTGGTGGATAGTGGTAATTTATCTTTATTTATAATTACAGCAGCATTTTCATCAAAACGAATACATGTTCCGTCTTTTCGTTTAATAGGGGCTCTCTGACGAACTACAACCGCAGTAACAACACTTTTTCTCTTTATTCCACCACCTGCCAAGGCTTTTTTAACAGTAACAATAATCTGATCACCGACCCTAGCGTATCTTTTCTTCGTACCACCCAAAACCTTAATGCATTGTACTTCCAACGCACCAGAATTATCAGCAGATTTTAATCTACTTTCAACACTTATCATTTTCTTCCTTTCTCAACAAATTTCTTATAAACACGCCATCTTTTTTTTGCACTCATAGGTTTGTTACCCACGATAATAACCTTATCTCCTACTTTAATATCTGGATTATCGGTGTGAGCCAAATATCTCTTGTGACGTTTATATGTTTTTTCATATTTTTTATCTTTCTTAATCTGAACTTCTTGCACTGTCAAAGTCTTGTCTATGACTGTCAATACTTCTACTATTTTCTTAGGAATATTTTTATTTATCATTATTTTTTTGATTATTTTCAATATTTTGTTGTACTTGTTTTTCTGCTTTTTCTGAAATTATAGTTAAAATTCGTGCTACATCTTTTTTATTTTGTTGAATCTTTGACGTATTTTTTACTTTTCCAAATCGTATCTGTCTTTTTAAATTAATAATTTCATTTTTTTTATTTAAAACCATACTGGATAATTCTTTTAAATCTAATAAACGTAATTTCTTTAATTGTTGTTCTTGAATTTTCATATTTATCCCTGTTCTTTCGCTATATAAATAGTTCTGATTGGTAATTTTCTAGCAGCTTTCATTATAGCTTCTCGAGCAATACTGGATTCTACGCCATCCATTTCAAAAATTATTCTACCTGGACTGACTGATGCTACGTAATGATCGACTGATCCTTTTCCACCACCCATTCCAGTTTCAGGGGGAGTTGCTGATACTGGCTTATCTGGAAATACTCTTATCCAAATCTTACCACCTCTTTTAATATGTCGGGTCATAGCCCTCCTAGCAGCTTCGATCTGTCTAGCGGTCAACCAAGTTTTCTCCATTGCTTTTAAACCAAAACTACCGAATTCCAGCTCATAACCCTTACTAGCCAAATTTTTTATTTGACCTCTGTGATGTTTTCGATGTTTTACTTTTTTTGGTGTTAACATGATAATTTATTATTTAATGCCTGTGTCTGATTTTGACTCTTGAATACCCTTGTAAACCCATACTTTAATTCCAATTACACCGTAAGTTGTAAAAGCATTAACTTTTGCATAATCAATTTTGGATTTCAGGGTTTGTAAAGGCATTGACCCAAAACTAAATGTTTCATTCCGAGCTATTTCTGCTCCATTCAAACGTCCTGATATCTTTACTTTTATTCCCTTTACTCCCTTATCGCGAGCCTTAGTCAGAGCTTGTTTTGCGGCTCTTCTGAATGCAATTCTTTTTTCTATTTGTAAAGCAATAACTTCAGCAATAAGTTGAGCTATGGTTTCTGGATTTTTTACTTCAAAAATATTTAACTTAAGCTTCCCCCTAGACGTTACTTTATCAATTAATGCTTTTAACTTATTTGTTCCTTCACCACTTCTTCCAATAACAATTCCGGGTCTAGATGTATAAATATCAACTGTAATATCTTGATTATTTCTACTTATATTTAACTTGCTTACTGTAGCCTTTGGTAATTGTTTTGAAATAATATTACGAATCTTATCATCTTCAACTAGATAATTTTTGTAATTTTTGGTAGCAAACCACTTAGCTTGCCAGTCTTTTGTTAGAGAAAGACGATAACTTTTGGGATTAACTTTTTGACCCATTTTGTTTCTCCTTAATATTCGTAGCAGTTTTTTGATCTGCAGATTTTGTTATTTTTGGTTTCTCAGTTACTCTTTCGTCCAAAACTATTCCAAAGTGTGATCTTGCTTTTGATATCATGTCAGCTCTACCGCGTGATTTGTATTGAATCCTCTTTAAACTACGGGCCTTGTCAATTCTCAAAGCTTTGATATACATATTTTTTTGCTCTATATTTTTATCCTTTATAATAGCTTTTCCATTTTTCAAAATTTTTGAATAGTAATAAGCAGCTTTTTGTGGTAAAAACTTTAAAACTCTCAAAGCTTCGTCGATACTTTTTCCTTTTATCTGAGAATTAATAAGACGAGCTTTTTTAGGAGATATAGGTATGTTTTTTTGTTTAACAAGTATTTCCATAATAATTATTTTTTATCTCCTGTAAACTGTCCACCAGCCTTACCTTCTTTAGCCATTCTTCCGCCATGTTTAATAAACTTTCTAGTTGGTGCGAATTCACCCAATTTATGACCTACCATCTCTTCAGATATCTTTACATCAATATGTGTTTTACCATTGTGTACACCAAATAAATAGCCAGTCATATCTGGAGTGATTATTGAATCTCTTGACCAAGTAATGATAGGGGTTTTATTTCCAGATTGAATATTTTTCATTTTTTTCAATATAGAATGATGAACAAATGGTTGTTTTTTTAGTGATCTTGACATATTATTTTTTCCTTCTTTTTACTATCATGATATCGCTTATTTTTTTCTTACGAGTTTTATAACCTATTGTTGGTTTTCCCCAAGGAGTTTTTGGATGTACTAATCCAATTGGATTAACTCCTTCACCACCACCATGTGGATGAGCGTTTGGAGCCATTGCTTTACCGCGTACCCTAGGTCTTTTACCCATATATTTTAAAAGTCCAGCTTTATGTCCTTTAGAGGTATTGTGTTCTATGTTCGAAACTTTACCAATACTTGCGAAACATCCTCCAAAAATCCTTCTAATTTCAGATGATGGTAGTTTTATATGCATATATTTATCATCCATTGATTGAATGATTGCTGAACTACCAGCAGATCGCACTACCTGCCCTCCCTTACCTGGAGTAAGTTCGATGTTATATACTTCTGTTCCGATTGGAATATTTTTTAAAGGCATTCTATTGCCTGTCTTTATTGGAACTTGTTCACCAGCAATTATACTCTGACCTATTTTCATATCAGAAGCAGCTATGATATAAGACCATTCACCGTCCACGTATTTTATCAAAGCAATGTTAGCAGATCTATTTGGGTCATAATCAATTCTTGCAATTTTTCCTGTAATATTTGGTTTATTGCGCTTAAAATCAACTATCCTATATTGTTTTTTTGTTCCACCACACTTTCTTCGCATACTAATCTTTCCAGCACTTCTTCCGGCTTTTGCATTTAATGGATTCAATAAATTACTAGGAATCTTAATTCCACTATTATTTATAAGTTTAATTTTTACTCTATAATGATCTTTGTTCATAACTACTTCTTAATCTTCTTTTTTTCTTGTTTATCTTCTTTTGTGTCAAATTCGAAATCAGATATTTTTTGACCTTTTTCTAAAGTTACTATCATTCTTTTTACTGCTTTTGTTGTTCCAGCCTTTTGTTTGAAGGTAGTTTTTTTTGCTGGATAATTTAAACTATTCACACTTTTTACTTTAACTTTATATAATTGCTTAATTTGCTTTTTTATCTCAGATTTATTTGTATTAGAATCAACCTCAATAACATATTTACCGTTTGCTGATTGAGCTACAGATTTTTCAGATATTACATTGTTACCTATGGCGATTGTTTTCATGTATTACTCTTTACTCCCCTGCCCCATTCTTTTAAATCCTGGAAAGATTGACTATCTAAAATAATATATTCCGAGCCTATGACATGTCTTACTTCTAATTGCCTTGGATATACTAAGTTTACGTTTGGCAGATTTTGAACTGATTTTAATAAATTCTGGTCTATCTCAGACACAACTAATAAAATTTTTTTATCATCTAATTTTAAGTTTGTTAGAATGTTTACAAACGATTTAGTCTGTATTTTTTGAAGTTTTAAATCTTTTAAAATTATAAGTTTTTTTTCTTGTAATTTCTGACTAATGCATATAAATATTGCTTTTACATGCATTTTAACAGGTATGTGTTTTTTAAAACTAGTTTTTACTTGAAATGTTATACCACCACTTCTCCAAATAGGAGAACGACTAGATCCTGCTCTTGCTCTTCCAGTACCCTTTTGTCTCCAAGGCTTCCTACCTCCACCCCTTACTTCACCGCGACCCTTTACATGGCCACCAGGTACTACTTTTCTTGCCAACTCATATTGTATCGCTTGAGTAACAAGTCTTGGATTTGGTTTTAATGTAAGTTGAGCAGGAACTTCTACTACTGACAAGGCTTTTGCTTTTTTGTCTAAAATATCAATTTTCATTATTACCCTTGGAACTTAAAAACAAAAAGGAACCGTTTCTTCCTGGTACTGCTCCTTTAAGACATATTAGATTATTACCTTTATCGATATTTATAATTTCTAGATTTTTTATACTTACTTGAGCATTACCCATTCTACCTGGCATTTTCTTTCCTTTAAATACTTTTCCAGGAGAAGCGCACTGACCAATAGAACCAGTTCCTCGGTGATGGTGCGAACCATGAGATTCTGGACCACGTGAAAAATTATGTCTTTTAATTACCCCTGAAAATCCCTTACCTTTACTAATTCCACATGCAGTAATTTTTTGACCTGTTTCAAATTGATTCAAGTCTAAACTATCGCCTGTTTTATAATTTTCGTGTTTGCCATCCTCTAATCGTAATTCTTGAATTTTTCGATAATCATCTTTTTGTTTTGATTTTGGATTCTTAGCATAACCAAGTTTTATCGCAGAATAACCGTCTTTGTTTAGGTTTTTTACTTGTAATATTATATTTGGATTAACTAAAATAACTGTTGTTGAAACAGCCTGTTTATCTGTGAAAAACGTAGTCATCCCAATTTTTTTACCAATTAATCCTATCATAATCTTTATTAATAATAAGAACCGGTTTAAGAAGCCATAATCATCTATGATTTGAGCCTCTTAACCGGCCTCATATGGTTTCATTATTCGAAATAATTCTACTAACATCAAGATATTACATCTTGATTTCAATGTCTACACCTGCGGGTAATTCTAGATTAGTTAATATTTCTATAGTTTTTGGTGTAGGTTCCAAAATATCAATTAATCGCTTGTGTGTTCGCATTTCAAATTGCTCTCTACTGTCCTTATGTACATGCGGTGATCGAAGTACTGTGTATTTACTCTTTTCAGTAGGAAGTGGAATAGGACCAGCAACTTTTGCTCCTGTTTTAATTGCATTTTCAACGATTTTTTGAGCAGATTTATCTACAACCCTATAATCATAAGCTTTTAATCTAATTCGAATTTTTTGTTGAGGTGCGATTTTTTTGGACATTGATATTTTATATCCTACTTTTTATTACTGTTACTTATTAATTTTTGTTACAACCCCAGCCCCTACAGTCTTACCACCTTCGCGAATAGCAAATCGCATACCTTCTTCCATCGCTACTGGAGAAATTAACTTTACCTTAAACTGAATCTTGTCTCCGGGCATAACCATCTCAGTTTTTTCAGGCAATTCAACTGCACCGGTTACGTCAGTTGTTCGAATATAAAATTGTGGTTTATAACCTTTGAAAAATGGAGTGTGTCTACCACCTTCTTCTTTACTTAAAATATATACCTCAGAATCAAAATCAGTATGTGGAGTAATAGAACCAGGTTTGGCCAAAACTTGACCTCTTTCAATATCATCTCTCTCTATACCACGTAACAAAATCCCAACATTGTCACCAGCCTGACCTTCGTCTAATTGTTTTCGAAACATTTCTACGCCAGTAACAACAACTTTTTTAGTAGGTTTCAAACCAACTATTTCAACTTCTTCACCTACGTTTACTTTTCCTCTTTCAATTCTACCAGTAGCTACAGTTCCACGCCCTTTAATAGAGAAAATATCTTCGATAGGCATAAGTAGATCTTTTTCAGTATCTCTTTTTGGCTCTGGAATATATTCATCCATCTTATCTAAAAGTTCTTTAACAGCCTTTACGTCTTCTTCGTTACCTTCAAGAGCTTTTAAGGCAGATCCTCGAATAATCGGCACTTCTTTACCTGGAAATTCATATTTGTTCAAAAGATCTCGAATCTCTTCTTCTACCAAATCAATTAGCTCTTTGTCTTGTACTTGATCGGTTTTATTGATAAATACTATAATAGCCGGAACACCAACTTGTCGTGCAAGTAGTATATGCTCTCTAGTTTGAGGCATAGGGCCGTCTGTAGCTGATACAACCAAAATCGCACCATCCATCTGAGCAGCTCCAGTAATCATATTTTTTATATAGTCAGCATGGCCCGGACAATCAACGTGTGCATAATGTCTCTTGTCAGTTTCATACTCACAATGATAAGTAGCAATAGTAATACCACGTTCTCTTTCTTCTGGGGCAGCATCTATTTGGTCTACTTTTAATGCTTCGGTCTTACCGTCTTTACTTAAAACCGAAGTTATAGCAGAAGTTAAAGTAGTTTTTCCATGATCTACGTGACCAATGGTTCCTATGTTTATATGTGGTTTATTTCTTTCAAATTTTCCTGCCATTTTTCTCCTTTCTATACTTATATAGAAATTATTATTTATAAATCTAAAATTATCGTATCTTACGATACGCTCCAAAACTTATTATATAGAAATTTTGGATAATCTGCAAATTATATTAACAAAAATATTATCATCTGTCAACGGATATCTTAATTCCTACTCTCTCCTGCAGCACGCGCAGTTTTATATTTTCCTATAATTTCTTCTGCGATATTATGTGGAACAGGTTCATAATGATCAAATTCCATAGTAAACGATGCTCTTCCCGAACTAATAGAACGTAAACTTGTTGCATAACCAAACATATTAGCTAATGGAGCTATACATTGAATAACCTTGATATTTGTTCTTTCCCCAACCTCCTGAATCTGTCCTCTTCTAGAATTTAGATCCCCAGAAACATCACCCAAAAACTCTTCAGGTGTAATAACCTCTAATTTCATTATTGGCTCCAAAAGTACTGGTTTGCCATTATTAACCCCGCCTTGCAAAGCCATAGAACCTGCAATTTTAAATGCCATCTCACTTGAGTCAACATCATGAAAGCTTCCATCAAATAAAGTTACCTTAATGTCAACTACTGGGTATCCAGCAATAACACCTTTTTGCATTGCCTCTACAATGCCTTTTTGAATTGCTGGAATAAATTCTTTAGGAATAGTGCCACCAGTAATTTTATTTTCAAATTCAAATCCCTTTCCAGTTTCTTGAGGTTCAAGTTTTATAACTACATGACCGTATTGACCACGTCCACCAGACTGGCGAACAAATTTAGATTCTTCCTTAAGAACTTCTTGTTGAATTGTTTCTCTATAAGCTACCTGTGGTTTTCCTACGTTAGCTTGAACGCCAAACTCTCTTTTCATACGGTCAACTAAAATTTCAAGATGTAATTCACCCATTCCAGAAATTAAAGTTTGACTAGTATCAGAATCAACTTTGATTTTAAAAGTTGGGTCCTCTTCTGCTAATCGTTTTAAGGCACCTGCTAACTTATCTTGATCTGCCTTTGTTTCCGGTTCAACAGCAATAGAGATTACAGGTTCCGGAAAGTTGATTGATTCCAATACAACCGGATGAGTAGGATCGCACAAAGTGTTTCCAGTGGTTGTTTCCTTAAGACCAACAGCTGCTGCAATTTCTCCAGAATATACAACTTTTACATCTTCGCGATGATTTGCATGCATTCGTAAAATACGTCCGATTCTTTCTTTTTTATTATTGTTTGAATTTAATACATATGAACCAGAATCAAGCTTCCCTGAATATACTCGAAAAAAAACCAAGCTACCAACAAATGGATCGTTAGCAATTTTAAAAGCTAGGGCAGCAAAAGGTTCTTCGTCTGATGTTTTTCTCTCTATTTCTTTTTCTTCATCTTTTGGATCATAACCCATTATACTCGGGACTTCTAAAGGCGAGGGAAGATACCATGCAATAGCGTCCAGTAGTTTTTGTACGCCTTTGTTTTTCAAAGCTGAACCGCATAATACTGGATATATTTTATTAGCAACACACGCTTCATGTAAGACTTTACGAAGATTATCAATATCTGGAATTTCTCCATTTAAATATGCTTCAAGTAATACATCGTTAGTTTCGACAACTTTTTCTATCAATATATCTCTGTATTTTTTAACTTTATCTTTTAAATCATCAGGTATATCAGTAACAGAAGTTTTTTGTCCCAAATCACCTTCAAATATATAAGCTTTTTGATCAATAAGATCAATAATTCCTATAAAATCGCTTTCTGCACCTATTGGCAATTGTAGTGCTATTGCGTTATTCACTCCAAGTTTAGAATGGATTGAATCCAAACTTTTATAAAAATCAGCACCCATGCGATCCATTTTGTTTATAAAACAAATCCTAGGTACATGATATTTTTCAGCCTGTCGCCAAACAGTTTCAGATTGTGGCTCTACTCCTGCAACACCATCAAAAACAACTACCCCGCCGTCCAAAACTCGAAGAGATCTCTCTACTTCAGCCGTAAAATCAACATGTCCTGGTGTATCAATGATATTTATACGGACCTTTTCATCTTCTTTACCGTCTGGTGCCCAAAAACAAGTTGTTGCTGCTGATGTTATAGTGATGCCCCGTTCTTTTTCTTGTTCCATCCAATCCATTTCTGCCTGACCTTCGTGTACTTCACCAATTTTGTGCTTTTTTCCAGTATAGAAAAGTATTCGCTCTGTCACCGTTGTTTTCCCAGCATCAATATGAGCAATAATACCGATATTTCTAGTTTTTTCTAATGTAAATTCTCGTGCCATTTTATTCCTTATAAAATAAAAACAAATGTCCACAATTGGACATAATCTATAATATCAAACGATACATAAGCTGTCAATAAATCAAAATAATTGATCATTTTTTTGAGTATTTAGAAACTCTTCCAAAATAATCCTTGCCGCCTCTTGGTCAACTAATGACTTATTTTTTTTCAAATCAATACCATTAGATTTTAAATTTTCTTTAGCTTGCTCAGAAGTAAAGCTTTCGTCAACATATATAATTGGTAAATCAAACAGTTGCTCGATTTTAGTTGCAAACTCTTTAGCCTCTTTTTCCAATGTACCAAGTTTTCCGTCTAAGCCTTTTGGCAAACCAAATACTATTCTCTGAATAGCTTCTTTTTCGATTATATCTTTGATCTGTTCTAATATATCTCGATCTTTCAGTAAAGTTTTATATCTTGTTGCTACAAAATTAGTCCTTGAAAGGGCTAGACCAATTCTTCTACGACCATAATCTATTGCTAAAACTGCCATATTTTTCAAATTTTATTCACTACTATTTGTTTCTGTGGTTGTGTTTTCGTCTTTAACTTCAGATGGTTTATATTGAATTTTTACTTTTACTTTGCTTTGAGAAACTGGTATAGTTTTTAACCACCAATCTGGCCAAACTCGTACTTTTGCATCCAAAACCTCATCAACATTTTTTAGATATTTTTCAGCTTCTTTTATACCCCTACCAGCAATATTTTGTATTAAAATAGATTTATCGATTTCGGGTGCTATTTGAGCTTCAATGCTTGCATTTATCTGCATAGTACCTTTTTCCAAATCAAGATCTTTTACAGCTACAGATAGATCTTTTAAGTCTTCATCAGCTAAAACTTTATTTTTTTCAATATTACTTTTAATATCTTCTGATATTAAAGATTTTAAGTCTTCGTTATCATAAATAACTGCAACTACTTTTAAGGTAATATTTACGTTGAACGTATCAGTTTCTGTACCTATGGGCTTATCGCTTTCAGACGATACTCGAGTATATACAATTGCATCATCGAGAAGAGTTAGGTCTGCATTGATCTGGGTTGTTAATTCTTCGTTAATGTTTTTTTCACTTATTTCTTCAAGTGATGCTGTCAATTTAGAGATATCCGAACCAGACACAATATTTGCTTGTCTGGAAGCACCACCTGTCATAGCACTAGAGCTAGAACCGTAAATTTCAGTATATTTGGATGTTCCAGCAAAAGCAGAAATAGTAAAACTTCCTGCTCCTATATTGTAATTAGCGCCTATAGCGCTAGCTTCTACTGCAACGCTTGCCTGTCCTGCTACTTTGCCCCCTCCCGGATCAGTATAACCAGGTATACTTACTGCGCTTTTTGTTTTAAAATTTAAACCACTACTAGATTTGAATATTGTTCCGGCTGTCAAAGTTTGAGCTGTGGTACTGTATTTATTGCTAGCAGTTATAGTACCAGTAGCTTTTGTACCAACTGTTTTTTTACCAGTAGCTTTTGCTGAATCTGTATATTCCTTTTCCAATTCAACTACTTCACCAGGCAATACTAGATCACTAGCGCTAACTTCAACTACTTCAGTATTTACTGTATATGTTTCTGAATAATTTACTGCTTCACTGCCAATTGTTATTTCTGCAGTTGCATTTGGCATACTAAAAGCCAACACAGCAGCAGAACCCAAAAGTACAATTAAAACAATCACAACGACTATCCATTTTTTCATTTTTGTTTTTGGAGTTTTTGTTAAAGGTTTCTTGAGTTCAGTTTTTGGTGTCACTGTATTTTTTGACGGAGTATTGCTTAATGGAGTTTTTTTATGTGATATATCAAGAAATGTTGGTTTTTTTTCTTCTTTTTTTACTTTAATATCGTCAGTTTGAAAATCTTTTTGTTCCTTTGATTCAAGTTCAAGCTCTTCTTCTGGCTCCTCCAATATACTTTTGTCTATTTTTGCGTAAGCCACTAGACCAGCTCTTTTTATCAAAGTACGCGATGTGTCATCAGAGGCTACCATAAACAATTCTTTTCCTAAATCATCTGAAGCTTTCTTAAGTAACTTCAAACTAACTACACTTGATGTAATTGAAGCATTTCTAGGGATAACCAGAACAATTCTTTTCTCTTCTAAATTCTTTAATCGATCTAATACCGAAGTTATCTCCTCATCATCTTCTAAATATATTATTTTGCTAGCCATTTATTCTTTCGTTGAACTAATAACTTTTGATAAAATTCCTTCCAAAGCACCTTTTTCTATAGTAAAATCAAGAGCCAAATCAGCCAGTGCCATTGGAGTAATGTCTTGAGGATTTTTTAATTCTTTGGTTTTATCCACAACCCTTCCTACGTCAGTAGTTTGAATAAAGTTTACTTCTGGTTTTCTAGCAAAAGGCATTCGTTCATACCACTTATCTTCTAGTAAAACCTTTCTAATGTCTGGCAAAGCACTACCTCCACCACACAACAAGATTTTACTTGGAAGGGGATCATTGCTCGGGCCTATTAATTCACCTGATGAAATAAACTCTCCTAAGCTTAATTCTACACCTGCGAGCCAAACCTTGCAATCCGAATCAAGAGCCTCATTAACCAAACGGTGAGTTTTGTCATCTAAAATCTTTTTTGAATAAGATAATTTGATCTCTTCAGCATTATTAAATGAAATATTTAAAACATCTGATAATCTTTTGGTAAAGGTCCTGCCTCCAAAACCAAACATTTTTGTACCTTCAAGACCACCGTTTCGCACAACTGCTACATCCGTTGTACCACCACCAATATCAATAAATATCGCTGAAAATTCCTGAGAATCTTCCAATGCAACAGCTTTTGCTACTGCGTATGGCTCAGCTGCAACAGTTAAAAGATCTAAATTCAGTTCTTCAACAATAGTCTGTAATGCACCAAGTTGAACTATAGGTGCAAACGCATTGAATATACCAATAGATACGTCTTTACCTTGAAATCCCAAAGGGTTACTTACTCTTTGACTATCAATCCTTACGTCTACTACAGCTGCATTTACAAGCTTTACATCTATCTCTTCATGACCTGTTTCTTCAGCCAAAGCTTCTCTAGCTCGAGAAAATGCTCTCTCTTGAACCTTATCGACTATCAATTTCAATTCATTGTGATTTATCTCAGATTTGGGCTGTGATCTTTTGTAGTGTACGGTTGTAGTTTTTCCTTTTACCAATTCTCCCGCAATACCAACAACAGCTTGACTAGCTGAAATACCTGCTATTTCTTCAGCTGTCTTCAATGCACGAGCACAGTTATCTGTCACACCATTTATATCTGTTACAGTTCCTGCCTGCATATCTGTAAGTTTCTGACGCTCCCTACCTACTCCCAAAACTTCAATTTTGTTATCCAAGATTTCAAAAACTAGAACTTTAACAAATTCAGTTCCTATGTCTAGAGAAATGCCATATTTGTCGTTTGTTTGATTTTTCCAAAAATCAAATATTCCCATGCCCCACCTTTAGCATATTAAATACCTATTCTTATCATTTATTACATTATAACAAATTATTGTAAAATTGCTTTTATTCTTCGTATACCAGCTGAACTAGACTTCTCGTTAGTAATTTTGAATTTTCCAAGCTCTCCAGTATGTGTAATATGTGGTCCGCCACATATTTCTTTTGAATAATCACCTACAATATATACTTTTACTCTATCACCATATTTTTCTTCAAATATACCAAGTGCTCCAAATTTTCTTGCATCTTCTTTTGCCATTTCTTTACACTCCACTGGTAAATCTGATTGGATTATTTTATTTACTTGTTTTTCTACTTCTATTATTTGCATTGGCGTAAGTTTCTCAGGATACGCAAAATCAAAACGTAATCTTTCTGGTGTGATGTTACTACCCTTTTGTTCTATCTTATCCCCAAGCACATCCCTCAAAACTTGATGCAAGACATGTGTTGTGGTGTGATATTTTTTCGTCATATCAGAATGATCAGCAAGTCCACCTTTAAATTTCTTTTTTGCCCCTTCTCTGGACAATTCTTGGTGTTTGTTCATCTGTAATTTGAATTTATTTTGAATATCTTTTTCAAGTAAGATGTTTCTTTTTTCAGCCTCATCTAAACTCAATTCCAATGGAAAGCCATAAGTTTGATACAAGTCAAATAATTGATCACTATTAATCTGAGTATTGGTTTTAGTAATTTTATCAAATACTTTTAAGCCATTTTCAATTGTCTGTTTAAACTTTTTAGATTCTTTTTGAATTGATTGGAGAAGTAACTTGTGATCTAGTTTTGGATAGTTTTCTTTATATATATCTATAATTTCTTGCAGTAACTCTTCCAACCAAGTATTTGAAAATTTATTTTTGTGTTCAATTAAGATCATTTTACGAATCAATCTTCTAAGTATATATCCTTGGTCCGTATTACTTGGTTCAACTCCGTCCATTATAAGAAAACAACTAGCTCTCAGGTGATCTGTAATAATCTTTAGTTCATTTGATTCCAAATTGGCAGAATTTTTTAATTTATCTATGATGGGTTTAAATAGATCAGTATCGTAAACACTGCTTTTGTTTTGTAATATCATAACTGTACGTTCTAGGCCCATGCCAGTATCTACGTTTTTTTGGTCCATTTTTTCATATTTACCATCAGAAGTTTTGGTATACTCCATAAACACATTATTCCAAATCTCTACCCACTTGGGGTCGTTTGGGTTAAAATCTTTTGGTACTTTTTCTTTTCCAGTCCAAACAAACATCTCTGTATCTGGGCCACATGGACCAGTAGATCCAGCTGGACCCCAAAAATTGTCTTTCTTGCCTAATAAAATTATTCTACGCTCATCAATACCAAGATTTTTCCATATTTTAATAGATTCTTCATCTCTAGATACATCTGTGTTTCCCTCGAAACAAGTAATACCAATTTTATCTTTTGAGATTTCTAATTCCTTAGTCAAAAATTCAAAACTCCATTCTATTGCTTCTTTTTTCCAATAATCACCAAAAGACCAGTTGCCAAACATTTCAAAAAAAGTATTATGTACATCATCCCCCACTTCTTCGATATCCTCTGTGCGAATACATCTCTGTATATTCACAAGCTTCGTACCTTCTGGATGTTTCTCACCCAATATATATGGAATCAGTGGATGCATCCCAGCAGTGGTAAAAAGTACTGTTGGATCATTTTCTGGCACAAGCGAAGCTTGAGGAATTTGCTTATGACCTTTACTCTCAAAAAATTCAATATATTTTTTTCGTAAAATATTACTATTCATGTATTTGTATTTTTTCATCTCTCTTAACTTCTATAGATTCTTCCAATATTTTCGATGCTTGATCCTGAATTGATTCTATTTTTTCTGCGCTATCTGATTTTAAAGTTTTGATATTTTCAATCTTGCCTGAAAGTTTAATATATTCCGTACTAACTTTTTCCATAGAATTTTTTGTATTAGTCACGTGTCTATCTAGTACTCTTAAGTTTATACCAAAATGTTTATTGTCTTTTTGCAAGGTTTGCAAAAGTTGTAAAATTTTGTGAGAGTTTTCCTGTAATTTCTGCCCCTCCATACCAAGCATCACAGTACGCAAAAAATAGAAAAATGAATTAGGGGACACTAAAAATACTTTTCTTTCAATTGCGTAATTATTTATCTCTTCATTATACCTAGTAATAACCTCATAATATAAAGATTCTGAAGGAATATACATCACTGCAAAATCTACCGTACCCTCCTCTGGTAATATATACTTACCACTAACAGCTCGAATATGCTTTCGCACATCATTTATAAATTCAGCTGTAAATTGTTTTTTTTCTTTTTCATCAGTAGTTTTAATTATTTTGTTAAAATTTTCTAAAGGAAATTTTGAATCAATAGGATACATATGGTCGTTTGTTTTAATAATAGCATCTACCACATCACCAGACCTAAACTTGTATTGCATACTAAAAGTATCTCTTGGCAATATCTGCTCAAGCAGATCTTTAAGTATTTGTTCGCCTAAATTTCCTCGCATTTTTGGTGAACGTAAAAAATGTTGAAAATCAGAAAGCTGTCTACCGATCTCACTCATACTTCCAAGTTCTTTTTGTACAGCACTTACAACTCGCGCTGCATTGTCCAATCTTTCGTTAATAACTTCTGTGGTTTTATCAAGCCGTTCTTGCATTCCTTGAATATTTTGATTCAAAAGCGAAAAACCTTTTTCATCATCTGGTTTTTTCAAACTTTCTAGCTTTGAATTAAACCACCAAAAAGCCACAAGTATTGCGACAAACATCAAAATTATAACGACAAGTATCCCTATTTCCATATATTTATTATAACTCAGATCAATAAAATATTAAATCAGTTTTTAATAGCTTCTGGACAGATATCTTGATAAGGGCATTGGCCACACTCGATCTTGCCAGGTGTAGCACGATAATCTTGTTTTTCTAAGCCACACACAACTTTTGATAGTTTTTCTTGTAGTTTATCGATATTTTTTTGATTTACTTTTCTCTTTGCAATAATTCCAGATTCTACAAAATACAAACTTACAATAGGATATTTACCAGTTTTCTGAAAATACGAAAGCGCGTAAATATCTAACTGCATTGAACTTTTCGCCCTCAGGTCAGCTTTTTCTTGCTCCTTTATATTACTAGATTTGAAATCTCGAATCTCTATCTGCCCATCTCGCTCGTATATTGCATCAAACCTACCTTTGAGCTTAATTTGTTTGTTGTTAATCTCAAGATTTACTTTAAACGATTCTTCTACTTTACTAGGGATATCTTTGATTTTTTCCATATCATCTACAAACTTATGTATAGCTTTCTTACCTTGCTCAATACGTGCATCTTCGTGCTCACGAGAAATAAAGCCAGTATTTTCCCAAGATTCTTCAAATACTCGCACTATATCAGAAACTTCAATTTTCTCATTTCGTATTCTATGTTTATAATAATGCTCAATAGCAGCATGAATGGCTGTACCGTAAACCAAAGGATGATGTTTAAGTATTGGTATGTGAACAATATGTACGTATTTGAACTTCAAAGGACATGTAAGGTAATCATCGATCTGCCAATAACTAAGCACAACTCTATTACCTTCGATGAACTTTGCAGGAAGCTGAATTGGCTCATCGATATATTTAAATCTTTTTAACTTTTCCTTAGGGGTTGTCATTATAGTTTTATCAAGTTGTGCTTTGGTACCAAGCGCTTCTAGTACAAATGGTGACAACTTCTTTGCCCTGACTCCACCAAAATCTTTGGCACTTACCATATATAACTTTTCTTTAGATCTAGTCATACCAACATAAAAAAGTCGTCTTTCTTCCTGAATATGCCAATCACCTTCTGGTAATCTTTCTTTAATAAGACCGTCAGGAATTGTCAGACCTTCTGTTTTTCTGCGAGTTGGAAAACGGTCAGCAACCAAATCTACTAGAAATACTACTTTATATTCAAGACCTTTAGCAGCGTGTACTGTCAATACATTTACCGCATCTATCTCAGTATTTATCTCGGCTGTAGATGGGTCTTCGCCAACCTCGATCATAGTGTCTAAGTAGTCAATAAAATGTGCGAGACTTTTGTCATTTGTTGTTGATTCAAATGCGTGAATCCTATCAAAGAACTTAGCAATATTATTTATTTTAATTTCATTTTCTATTGAAGACTCTCGAGTCAATCTTTCTAGATATTTACTATTTATTAAAAAATCATACAAAAGCTGACCTGCACTTAATTTTAAAGTACTTTTTCTATAATTATCAATATTTTCTAAAATTTTTTGTAATTTACTTTTCAAATCTTTTTCAATATCGATGTTCTGTAAATTTTTTCGTAAATATTCCTCTAAAGGTCTTTTTGTACTACTACTCTCAGCCAAGATAGGCATAATACTAGAAATCTTTAAATTGTTTATATCTGAAACCAAAAAATGATAAAAAGACAAGGGATCACTATGCCCATATATTGCTTTCATTATATGAATCAACGTCACAATCTCGGACTGAGAATACAAGCTACTTTTTCCAGAATATATTGCTGGTATACCTATTGTTTTCAGAACTTCTAAGTAATTGCCGGCACTTATATTTGCTCTAACTAGAATTGCAATATCCCGAAATGAATATTTCTTGGATAAATCTTTTATTTCCTTGGCAACTGCCATACTTGCTTCAGATGCACTCATATAAGCTAGGTGTTTTGGAGGGTCAGATTTTTTAGTACTCAATAATCTTTTGTCTATCTTATTTACAATCTCAAGCCTATCTGGGTTGTTGTTTTGAATAAGCTTGTATGCACTATCTAATATCGTTTGCCCAGATCGAAAATTTTGTTTTAATACAATTTGCTTTACTTTTGGAAACTTTTTTTTGAAATCTAGAATATTTGATATTGCAGCACCACGAAACCTATATATTGACTGGTCGTCATCTCCTACAACACATATATTACGAGGACTAGCAGAAAGAGTCTCTACGAGTAAGTTTTGAGCATAATTTGTATCTTGAAATTCGTCCACCATAATATACTTAAATTGTTTTTGATATTTTTTCAATATATTTGGACTTTGTTTGAACAATTTCAAAACCAAAACTATTTGATCTGAAAAATCGATAAATCCTTCAATTTGTTTTAGTTCTTGGTATTTTTTGTAAGCCTTGGCTACTTCTAGATCTTTTGCGCACTGTTTTTTTTCATCTTTGTCTATTGCATGCTCGTATGCATTTTCACAATACTTCAAATATTCTTCTGAATTTATGTTTTCATCAGCAATACGAGAAAATACCCGAATAAGAGCGTCAATATGCCCAGTGGGGTTTCCAAGGGGGCGCAATATATCTAGGTCAAATTCAAACAGATTTTCGCGTATAAACACTGCTTGCTCTGCCCGACTCATCACCTTGAAATCAGGCGCAAGCCCTAAATCAAGTGCGTGTTCACTAAGTACACGATCACCAAAAGCATGAAACGTAGAAATCCAAGTATCTACATAGCCGTAGGGTACAAGCACATCCACCCTTTCTTCCATCTCAGCTGCTGCTTTTTCTGTAAAAGTCAAAGCTAAGATCTCAGATGGTTTTGCTATTTTTTCTGTTATCAGATAAGCAATACGGCGAGTAATAACTGTAGTTTTTCCAGTACCTGCCCCAGCTACAATCAAAAGTGGACCAGACTTATGAGTAACTGCTTGTTTTTGCTCAAGCGTAAGGTTGTCTAGTATCTCTTTCATATATTTAATCTTATCACAAAAATAACTGACAAATACGTCAGTTATTTATTTAAATCTAATTTTATAAATAGCTATTTATCCCTATACGAATCAAATCAAATAAAAGAATAGCTATAAGCGGGGAAAAGTCAATCATGCCTGTTTTTGGTAAAATCTTTTTTATTGGTAAAAGGATTGGGTCTGTAATATCTTTTAAAAACTGAATCGTACTATTTTCTGTATTGGGCCAGATCCAAGACAAAATAACTCGAATAAATATCGCCCAAATCAAAACAGTAAAAAGTAAATCTAGAAAATTAACTATCATAGTCTAATAACAGTCTTCGGGGTAATTATGGCCATGACGTAATGCTTCTAATGTAATTAGGTTAGTTGCAAATTCTCCAAATGCCTGTGAACCTCCCGCAGAATATACCTCATACATCATACCCATCTCTATACCTCCCAAATCTATATTACCTACTGGTGTAATTATATCATCAATCGGAACAGAGTATGCCTCTATTACATTTTGTGAAGCACCAGGTGGCGGGTATGCTCCACCGTCATTAATCCAATCACGGTCTGCGTTTGGTCTTTCTAGAGCTGCAAACAATTTGTATGTTTGTGCGTAACCATGGTCCCACCCATAACTACACGCATCCCAATCCGGTTCATCGTTAAAGTAAATATATATTAATCCAGGTCTCCCAGTACCTTGGTTTAATATTGTATCCGGTGGAAAAGTATTCCAAGCGGTACCCATATAATTAAATGGATCCGCTGGTACCTTGTCTATATATCCCTTAGAAGGAAGTTGCCATAACCAACCAGCGCCTTCTCTACAATACTCTGCAGTGGCTGGCCATGAGGCTTCTAAATTTGCACAGTTTATCCTGTAAACAGATGCGCTATGAGCAACATTACGAACACCAGTATAGAAACCTGAATAGTTAGGCGCTACTTGAGGATTGGGATCAGTTAACCATATTCCTTCGGAATGAGGATAACCACTGTAATCAGCGTAATATGTCTCTAGTGCACTTGCGATAGTATTTAAATCACTTTTTCTTTGTGAGTTACGAGCTTTTGCTCGTGAATTCTGTAAATTTAATACAACTAAGGTGGATAATATTCCTATAATTGTAACTACTACCAAAAGCTCAATAAAGGTAAATGCTCTAAAATACTTTTTAATTTTTTTCACTTGCCCCTCCGCTACTGAGTCTTATTTGAGATCTCAGTAAATCCACCGTAGTAAAATCTATTCCCCAAAGGGAAACCTTTAGCTCTCAGATTTCAGATATTCTGAATACTAAAAGAGATTAAACGCAGGCTGGATATTATGTTAATTATTTAAGTTTTCGTCTTATAAATGCTGGCACTTCGAGTTCTTTATCATCATCTTCTGATTTTTTAGATGTATCTTGGGATTCTTCTCGAACAGTCTCTGATGAAAAAACTGAAGCAGTAGGTCTTACTGGGTTAGATTGCATTGGAGCTGAGGGTCTAAATGCACCCGGTTGACCCATTTGAGTTACCTGAGATTTTTCTTCTTCTTTTTTCTTTCTAGGTTTATCACCAAAACCAGTAGCGATCACAGTAATCTTTATCTCCCCTTGCATAGCCTCATCAATAATTGCTCCAAATATCACATTTGCATCATTGTCAGCTGAATCAGTAATAGCTTTGGCAGCTTCGTCTACTTCATACATAGACATATCTGGTCCACCAGTAATATTGAACAATATTCCCTTTGCACCTTCTATGGAAATATCCAAAAGTGGACTTTCTATTGCAGCATGTGCTGCTTCCAAAGCTCTATTGTCCCCACTAGCTTGACCAATACCCATTAAAGCACTACCAGCATCAGTCATAATAGCTCTTACGTCAGCAAAATCTACATTAATAATTCCATGCAAAGTAATAAGGTCGGAGATACCCTGAACACCCTGCCTTAATACATCGTCTACAATTGAAAATGCATCGGTCAAAGAAGTTTTTTTGTCAATTACCTGGAGAAGTCTATCGTTTGGAATAAAGATCAAGGTATCAACGTTTTCCTTCATCTCCTCTATCCCAAGCTCTGCAATCTTGTTCCGTCTCTCACCTTCAAAAGAAAATGGTTTAGTTACAACCCCAATAGTTAAAGCACCTAGTTCTTTTGCGATTCCAGCAACCATTGGTCCTGCACCAGTACCAGTCCCACCACCCATTCCACAGGTAACAAAAACCATATCTGAACCTTTCAGAATATCGTACACTTCGTCTTTATTTTCTTCTATTGCTTTACGACCCATTTCTGGATCAGCGCCCGCTCCAAGTCCGCGTGTAGTTTCTTTGCCAATCTGAATCTTGACCGGCGCTTGGCTATGTGCCAAACTTTGTGCGTCAGTATTTATTGCAACAAACTCCAAACCTCGTAGTTTGGAACTCATCATCCGATTGATAGCTGAACCCCCACTACCACCAACACCCACCACTTTTATCATGGCAAATGTATCTACTTCTGAGGGTTTACTCTGTGTTGTCATCGTACTCCTAAAGCCCCTCGCTTTGAAATTAAATCTAAAATTAAGGAATAATATGTCGGAACCAGCTTTTTACTTTTGAGCTAGCTTGACTTATTTTTTTAAAATCAATGGGTAAAATATAACCAGATTTACCATTGTCCATCTGGCGACCCCACACCATCAATCCTGTACTACAAGTATAAATCGGATCAGATAACTTGTCAACGAGGCCAACCATTTTTATATTTGCCCGTGCATTCCGAGCGGGTAATTTCAAAGTTTCTTTAGCTGTTTCGGTAATATTCGGGATCTTGCTTCCACCACCTGTCAATATAATACCAGCCGGCAACATACCATCTCGATTTATTGATTTTAAATCTTTTTTAATTAAAGAAAATACTTCCCCTAGTCTTGCTTCGCATATTTCTGCAATGAACTTTTTTCCTACTTTTTGATCTTCTGTTGAATCGATTTTATTAAGATCAATATCTTTGTTGTCTGTAACTGATGCGGAGTCACTATTTCCCGCATCTATTTTAATTTTTTCTGCAACTGGTAAAGAGGTTCTCAAGCCAATAGCCAAATCATTTGTTAAATGATTTGATCCAATTGGTATAATTTTTGTATGAATTATATTCCCCTCTTCAAAAACTGCTACTTCCGTTGTATGCGAACCAATATCTGCTAGAATTACGCCCAAATCCTTGTCTTGACTTAACAAGACCAACTCACCGGTAGCAAAAGCTGAATACACAAATGCATCAATCTGCAAATTAAGTTGCTCGGCACATTTTCGTAAGTTTTTTAATGCTGGGGTTGAACTTATTATCATATGTGTATCAACTTCCAGACGAATTCCCGTCATTCCTACCGGATCTGCGATATCTTCTTGTCCGTCTACTGTAAATGACTTTGGTATCACATGCAATATTTCAAAATTCGTGGGTACTGAAACTGCTTTTGAGGCTTCTATTACTCTTCCTACATCTTCTTCGGTTATCTCTCCGTCTGCTCTTGATATTGCTACAACACCCTTACTAGTCATTGAATTAATATTGGATTCACCTATTCCAAAAACAGCATGCTTAAATTGCATGCCTGCCATTCTTTCGGCTTGTTCAATACTAGCAGAAAAATCACTTATAGTTTCTTCTATGTTTGTGATAATACCCTTACGTACTCCGGATGCATCTGATTTTCCTACACCAATAATATCCCAACCCTTTTCATCAGAAAATTGTCCAGCAACACACGCAATTTTACTAGACCCAATGTCTATACCTAGATAAGTGTCATCACCTGATGGCATCTGCCCCTTCTTTAATAATTATACTTCTACGATTAAATTTAGCACATACGGATAAAAAATTAAAACTCCGGATATTACAGCAATAATAACAACTATAAGCACTGAACCAGCCATCATATCTTTAATTATTCGTACTGCTAAATCTTGTTTTTCATCACGAGCATCTTTTGGATGTAGAATATCAAACATTAATTCAAATCCAGTATTTATCATCTCGACTGCCAAAACCATACCTATAATTAACAATATCAAAACCATATCTACTTTATTTACGCCAAGAAAAAACGCAAGAAGGATAATAATAATACCTATTAATATATGAATCTGAAAATTTCTTTCTGTGTTTAGTACTTCCTTTATGCCTGTAAAAGCAGCTTTGAAACTCGAACTAATAGGATGTTTTGATTTTTTCATTTATACGTGTTTATTGTTCAATTTTATATTTTTTTCCAAATTATTCCAAGCATCGGGGTCCTTTTCATGATCAAATCCCAATGTATGAATAAACCCGTGAGTAACTAAATCCTGTAAGTTTTTTGAATCAAGTACAAAACTCTTGTTTTTTTTCTCAAATATATAATCCAAACATACAAATATCGTTCCTAATACTTGTGTATTTTTAGAATCAGAAAATTGAATGTATGTTGGAAAACTTAACACGTCAGTACCTTGGTTTTTATTACGATATTCTTTATTTAATACTTGGATTTTTGCTTTAGACACTAACTCTATCTCAACAATATATGACCCTGTTACGCTCAACAGCTCTAATGTGCTTACTAATTTTTTCTTTAATTTTTCTTTTGTTGATAATTTAATATTGAATTGATTTTTTGAAGCTTGAGGTTGAATCCAACTAACCTGTAAATAAACATTAGAATCCATATATTATAAATCCGTTATTTGTTAAGCTTGTCTCTGACTAATTGACTTACCTTGCTACCATCAGCTTTTCCACCAACCTTTGACATTACTTTTTTCATAACTTTACCTATATCAACTATGGTTTGAGCTTCTGTTTCAACGATAATATTATTAATAATTTTATCTAAGTCATTGTCTGACAGCTGTTCTGGCATATATTGCTGCAAGAGTTGTAACTCTTGATTTTCTAAATCAGCCTGTTCTTTTCTTCCAGCTTTTTCAAACATTAAAGCAGCTTCTTTTCTCTTTGAAATTTCTTTTGATATAATTTTTACAATATCTTTTTCAGACAATTCCTCGCTGCCCTGTTTTTGAGTAGTTATAATAGAGCTTTTCAACATTCGAAGTGTACTGATTTTTGTCTTGTCTTTTGATTTTAAAGCTTGAACTAGATCTTGATCAATTTGTTCTTGAAAATCCATAAACTCTCCTTAAATTAGTATAGTCCAAATTGGTTATTTTTTTTACGCATTTCTTGAATACCCTGCCGTCTTTTCGCTGACGTTCTACGTGCAGTTTTGTTTGGTTCTTTTTCAAAAAATCTTTTTTTTCTAGCTGTAGTCAAAACACCAGACAATTGAACGCTACGGTTAAATCTTCGAATTAATCGTTCGAACCCTTCATTCTTTTTTCTTTTAATTTTTATCAATACTCTCACCTCCCCAAAATCTGTTTTAATAAATTATTTACGAATACATATTCTAACACTTTACCTGAAAAAACTCAACTTACTAAATCAGAGTACCTAGTTTTTTACCACCAATTAAATGTAGGTGGAAATGTTCTACTATCTGCCCAGAATGAGGACCTTTATTGAAATATATCCTATAACCTTTTTCGTCTATATCTTTTTTGGATGCTACTTTTTTTGCAACCAAAACCATTTTACCCAATATTTCAGTATGAGTTTCATCTATATCATCTATAGACTTTAAATGTTCCTTTGGAGCAACTATAATGTGAATTGGTGCCTTAGGGCTAACATCCCAAAAAGCTACAACAAAGTTATCTTCATATTCAATTTCAGCTGGGCTTATCCCCAAACCGATCTGACAAAATATACAACCTTCGAGTGTTTTTACTTTATTCATAATTTTACCCCTTGTTTATATTGTGGTAAATTTTTACTTGCTTTATATACTCTTTCTAAAATATCATCTGCTTCTGGAGTATCGGAAATTATTTTTGGTTGATTGAAATTATAAATATGAACTGGGATGAATTCAAAAATAGAAGGTTTGTTTCCAGAAAATACAATTTTCAATATCATACCCTGGCTTGTTTCTGTACTCCACATTTGATCAAAAACAAAATTACCTAAACTGTATATAATTATACCATTATTGTATTGCTCGTATGCTTGAACAACGTGCGGGTGATGACCTATAACAATATCTACCCCGCTATCAACAGCACTGCGTGCAAAATTTATTTGATTCGTATTTGGATTTGGTGTGTATTCTGCCCCTGAATGCATCGACATAATAAGTACATCACAATTCTCCTTACCCTTCTTTACATCTTTTTGCATTTCATCAATATTCATCCATGCAGTACCAGATGTATTTGCGTCTGCTTGATAAGAAACAGGCGATATATCATTATAAGCTAGAAATCCAAATTTTATACCCTTTTCTTCGATTACCTTCAGACTATGGGCTTCGGTAAAATTTTTTCCTGCCCCAACATACTGAATATTGTTTTTTGTTAAATAATCATATGTATAGTCCATACCTGCTCTACCCTGATTACCGAAATGGTTGTTTGCAAGTGATAAAATATCAAAACCAGAATCCAGTAAACCGTTTATAGTTTCTGGCTCTGCCTTAAAAACCATACCCTCACGAACTATAGGTCCTTGATCAAAAAACGGAGACTCTAGATTACCGAAAGTAATGTCAGCTTGTTTTAAAACATCTGCAGTATTTAAAAAAGGTAAACTCATATTGCCAGAATCAAATATCTTTGTATTAACGTGTCGAGAAAGCATAATATCGCCTACTGCCATTAAAGTAATTTCTTCTCTAGTTATTTCTGATTTTACAAAATCTACTAAATTATTAGTTAGTGCGTATTGATTCTTGATAATACTATAAATATAATTTGGTGCTGATTTCTGTGTATTGTTTGCGAACACTATCAACCCACTATCCAGACTACCTATTAAATTTGTTATTCCTTCAACAGAAGAATCTGTAAACAATATATCTAAGTCTGGATATTGATCTTTGTTAAGTAAATGAAATTCCAGTTTAATATCCTCATTTTCTTGGTACTTTTGAAATATTGGAATTAATTTTTCTGAGATAGATTCTTCAATTCCTATTTGTAAAATCTTAGTATTATCTTGATTTGTTGACAGATAGCTTACTATCAAATGATCTGCTTGAAAAAAAACAATATAACTAATAGGAACAATTGCTACTATTGATAAACCCAGAACCCATAGCCTTGCCTTATTTTGAAAAATATTTTGCATGGTTTTTTTTAATCCATTTTTTCTGAAGTTTCAATGTCTCTTCCAAACCTCTTTGTTTCATTTCGCGATCTACGACTCCACCTTGATGCGGATGACTCCAAGCTCTTGGATGTGGCGAAGAAAATCCATGCAAATAATGTACTAGCTCATGAGCAAGAACTGCATCAATAACAAATTCTGGAATATCAATATTTTTAAAATATCCACTTAAAGTAATGATCGAGATTTTTGATCTTTTATGATAACGAATTGAGCCCAAGCGAGTTCTCGCACGTTTACCAAAACCAACTAAGATTGAGTTTTTCTGTTCTAGATCAGCAAAGTATCTTTGCCAAATTCGACGCATTCTATTTTCAAGCCATTGATTATTTCGCTCCATATTTATATTATATGTAAATATATATAAATACCCAAATATCATACAAAACGTACTCAAGGGCTTGACAAAATTTAATCCATATGCTATACTCATCAAGTCTTCTGGTAACAGGAGATTTTTTATTTCCGTTACTAGTTTGACAGGAGGTGAACATTAACCTATGAAAAGGTTTATTAACGTATTGAGTGCTAAGTTTAAGTTAAATAAGCGCAAAAGGAATAAATTAGCACGTTTATTTAAAGAAACCTTAATTGCTTTAGCGATTATTGGTTTTGTTGCGCCTATTAGTATTTACGGACAAGCTGAGGCAGAGTCAAATACAAACGAACCATATAATATAAAAATTAATACTGCTTCAGACAAACTTGTAACTTTACAATCTACAGACCCTAAGATCAAAATAGTCCCAGGTGAGTCAAACAGCGACAAGGCCTTGCGTTTAAAGCGTGAAGTTGAAGCTCGCAAGAAAAGAGCTACTATAGTTAGAAGTATTAGTACACCTAGTGCTCCTGCTAATTTAAGTACTCTTTATAAGCAAGCTGGAGCTCGCTATAATGTACCGTGGCAAATACTTTCTGCAGTTCATTTTGTAGAAACCGGCCGAAGTCAAAATACTGGCCGATGTAGTTATGCTGGTGCATGTGGGCCTATGCAATTCATACCTTCTACTTGGAGAGCTTATGGTGTTGATGGTAATGGAGATGGAGTAAGGGATATTACCAATGTTGTTGATGCTATGTATGGTGCTGCTAATTATTTAGCTGCCAATGGTGCCAACCGTGGCGCTTATACCAATGCTTTATTCCGATACAACCATTCTACCGCCTATGTAAACAAGGTACTTGGAATTGCGAAATCTTTAGGTTTGTAAGATTAATGTAAATATAAAAAAACCCTCGAATAAAATCGAGGGTTTTTTGTTTTGTTAATACTAGCATCCAATTACTAATAACTATATTATATCTGCATTTTCTTTCTCATATCCATATATACTTCTCTACTATAAATCAGTATCATACCAATACCAAATACAATTACAACAAATTTTACCCATCCACCGAATATTGGAATATAACTTAGAACATAGATTATTAAAACACCTAGTGCCATCTCCCAAATTGGAGCATGTTTTTTGTCCTTTGATTTTAAAATTTTAGTACCTATATATGTACCTACGAAAATCTTTGAAATGTATATCATAATAAAATACAGTACAAAACCCATCAAAGCCAAAGGTATACCCAAAAAACTAATAAATATTATAAATAGAACAATTGGAAGAACTATTAAACCCAATAATCCCCAACCAAGCGTAGACCATGATTTTTTTTCAATTATTTCACTAGTTTTTCTCATACATATCGGCATAAGCAATACAAGTGCTAGGCCAACTATCCATATCATTAGTAAACTAAAAACAAACGAAGTTATGCTTGGAAAAAATCTATTCTCTGAAACATTAGCACCCGCCTTTGATTGTTCTAGTTCGCTTACAAAAGTCGCACTTGAATCAATACTTGCTTTATTTCCATCTTGACCATATTCATATATCGCCCTACCTTGAACGTCTGTATTTTCTTTTATAGTAAGGGAGTCTGCGTTAACTCGCATATCCCCGCCTATATAACTATTTATCGTTACTTTTTCAGCACCTATTCGCACATTACCGCCGACATCTCCCAAAAGGGAAACGCTTCCTGCGCCAACATATATATCGCCGTCGATCTTAGTGTCTTTGTCTATTTTTAGCACACCTACGCCAACAATAACATCTCCGCTTATACGACTATTCTTTATAGTTAAATTACCACTAACCAATCGAATATCTTGTACCTCAGTATCAGAAAAAGTAATATCTCCGGCAGCAGAAAAAATATCTCCCAGAATTTTAGCTTTTTCAATACTTACAGTGCTTGCACCTATAAATAAATCTCCCTCTACTAATGCTGAAAAATCAATAGTCGATCCAACAATATAAGTATTACTTTTAAATATCTGGTCATTTGAATAATCTAATTCCTCGCCTGATCTCAGTTCTAGTGCTTGAGCTACGATTGGTGTCAAAAAAAGCACTATAAACAAACTTAAAAATCCTGCAATAAATTTTTTATACATCTTCCTCCTTAATAAAATTATTAACGATTATATATTACCATATACTAAAAAATTCTATCAACTTGACAAAAGCTTTTGGTTTGCTACGATTGGTTATTACTCGAAGACATTGGTATGGCTTTCTGTTATTACTGACTAGATTATATAATTGTAAGTTTAGATTTTGTTTTTTAATTAAAATATCAAAAGAAAGGATACGTATGATAAAAAGATGTATATTGGGATTTTTAGCTTTAATCATTTCAGCTCTAAATATCTTAAATGCCACATCTATAGACGTGGCAAAAGCAGACAACATAAATACTGAAAAGCACTATTCTAGTTTTGCTCAGGATCATAGTGGGTATTATCTACACACTATATCACCTTCTGATTTACAAAAATTCAAAAATATAGATGGAAGCGCTTATAGAAATAAAACCGCATGGCAAAACAATTCTTATATTACCAATCGAAACATACAGTTCTATAATTTCTTTGTACCGTTTATGCAAGATTATTATCAAATTAATTCAGCAAAGATTAAGATTCACTGGAAAAAAGACAAACCCCTTGGAAGTGCTCGACTAAAAGTTTGGAATACTACCGGATTTCAATACCAAGATTACTACCTTGATACTTCAGCACCCAACAATACTTATCAAACTCAAGTTATCGATATAAGTAATTTTATAAATACTGCTCATAAACTAAATCATCTGAAGATTGATTTTCAAGCTCAAAAAAATTCATATAACCCAATAAACGGAACTCAGTGTGAAACAGGCGTATATACAGATATAGACCTACTTGAACTAGAAATCGACTACGACAACCTAATACCTGAGGGTGGGATAATCAATGAAGCACCTGAAAGTTCAATGCTTTCACTTATTAATGACTATGATTATTCACCAAATACTGACAAAGTAGCTGCTATCTGGCAAGAATTTGATAGCCCAAGTCCAATACTCGAATACAAATCAGCGCTTGGAACTTCAGCCGGCCTATCAAACGTCTGTTCATTTACAAGTACTGGATTAAATAATCAAATAGAATTCACAAACACCAATTGCTCAGGAATTAATTTAACTGAAACTACAAAATACTATTTCACCGTAAAAGGTTTTACCCATTTTGGACCAGACGTATTTACAGAAGTATATAGCGACGGTATCACTATTGACACGACCGATCCATTAGTAAATATAAATAGTCCACTCAACGAAGAATATCTAAATAAAACCTTTAACATAGACGCTACTGCGTCTGATATTGGTGGATCTGGTATGGCTGAAGTTAAATTTCAACTAACCAATACTTCCTTGGAATGCAAAGATGCTGATGGAAACAACCAAGCTTGCCCATATTACTTTGCTAGCGATAATAATGGGTCTGATGGTTGGACAGCTGATTACAATTCGCTAAAAATACCAGATGGAAAATATAACTTAAAAACAACAGCTTTTGACAATATTGGCAATACTGGTCAAGACAATATATATATAAATATCGACAATACTCCCCCAACCAACCCCACACTAAACGTAGAGGCTAGCCCAACACAGGCTAGAGTATACTGGAATCCTATCCCTGATGCTGTTTCGTATAATTTATTTAAAGACGGGGTGTTAATTGCTGAAAATATAACCCTTACTTCATATACAGACAAAAACGTTATACCTGGTCAAACATACAACTACAAAGTTACTGCAAAAGATAATCTTGGAAATGAAAACACTGGTAGCGATATCAATGCAACTATCCCCGAACCTGGGGAAATCATAACTAGCTCATCGTCTCGATTAGCTTCTATACTTGGTGATAATAACACTCCATTACCTGAAGATGAAGATATTCAAGACCAGGGTGAAATACTAGGTACCAATGTAGATAAAACCGACAACGAAAACAAAGATGATTCAGAAAAAAACAATTACTCTGGTTGGATATATCTATTACTTCTTTATATTCTAATAATATTAGGGTATTACTATTATTACTTAAAAGACGAGTACACCCCCTGGTTCTGGATATTTCCTTTGATAGTTGGTCTAATTCTATTATTTATCAATAATTCTCTTACTAAAGTACTTGAGGCCTCAAATATGGCAAAATTGTTCTGGCTATGGGAATTAATAGTATTTACAATCTTTGTAATATATTATCAATTCTTTGGCCGACCTATTGATGAAAGTGAAATCCTCAAAAAATATAAAGTGAAACCCAAGAAAAAATAAATCTTGTAAAAAACCCGCTTTCTCTGAGCGGGTTTTTTAATACATGCTTGAAAATAATGATTTTTTATGGTATGATTTTATGTTAAAATAATACTGGATAATATATAAATAATTTACATAATGTTTAAAAAAATTTATACATTTTTAATTCCGCACTCAGACAATCAACATAATCCCAAAATTTTACGAAATAATTCCTTGTTTATTATTGCTATTGTACTTTTAATATTACAATTAATATTTCATATTTTTGGGTGGGACATATCTAGGGTTGGAGCAAGTACAGCTATTACGTCCACAGAAATAGTTCGCCTAACCAATATTGAAAGATCAAAAAGAAACCTATCCAACCTTTCCTATAGTGCAAACTTAGCAGTAGCAGCGAGAAACAAGGGTGCTCATATGCTACAACAGGACTATTGGTCACATACTGCTCCCGATGGTACTACGCCTTGGTATTGGATTTTAAATAGTGGGTACAACTACTTATATGCTGGAGAAAATCTAGCAAAAGACTTTGTAGATACAAATAGTGTAATCTCAGCTTGGTTAGCTAGTACAACACATAAAAACAATTTATTAAGTAGTAATTTTCGCGACATAGGCGTAGCAGTAGTAGAAGGAAAACTTGATGGAAAATCCACCATACTTATTATTCAGATGTTTGGCCAAAATAAGAGTATAGCAAAATCAACCCCCAACAATACTCAAAATATCGAATCCAATACAACAGACACAACTCCACCAGAAATTCCTAGTATTACTTCACCAAAACATCAAAGTTATATTAATCAACCCAAACCAGACATTGTTGGAGAATCAGAAATAGCCAGTACTGTAACGATCTATGACGACAAAGAAAAATTAGGTTCAATTCCAACTAACACAGAAGGTGCGTATACTTTTCGTCCAAACAAGGATCTAGTTGATGGTAAACACGATATTAGCGCCAAAGCTCAAGACCGGTCTGGTAATTCAAGTCAGCTTTGTTCAGCTATTGAAATAAATATCGACACTGTTCCACCTAAGCTAGTAAATAACTCCCTAAAAGTAAGTGTAAAAAAAGATAATCTTGGTGAACACTTTGAGGTTATGATTCAATTAGACAAATTAACCGATACTGTATTAGTTAATATCGGAGATTATTCTGCAGTACTTGAACCGAGTAAATGCGACATAGAAACTGCCTCAAAAAATAGAGCTTTTGCTCAAACCGAATCTTGTAATATTTATTTTGGAGACTTACTACCACCTACTAAAACACTTTTGAAAAGCAAAAGAGAAGCTGAAGTAATTGCTCTTGATAAAGCCGGAAACACTGATTCTTATAAATTTGACTTACCAGAATCTAAGTCAAATATTTTTAGTCTCTCATCTAACTCTTTTATTCAAAATCTACTACAAAACCCACCTTCTACACTAATAAACACCGTATTAGCTATATTGATATTAGGATTTTTCATAGTTGACTCCGTAATTATTTATCGAAAAAATGTATTAAGAAAAAATAGTCACTCCTCTGCTCAAACACTTATATTAATTATCGGAATAATGACAATGTTATTTTTGCAAAATGGAAATATCTTATAATATGAATACCGACCCAAAACATCATTACGTCTCAGATCGAATAATACTAATATTACTGATAATTATTGGTTTGGGCATATTTTGGTATTTTAGCTATGATCGAATAATACAACTTGCAGTAGTCGCCATATTATTAGCTCTATACTTAATATGGGGAATAATTCATCATTTACGTACAAAAACTCTAAGTAATGCAATTATTTTAGAATATTTAGCCGTAGTTCTTATAGTAGTAGTATTCATACTTAGCTCACTAAATTAATATAATACCAGTACAATTACTGCTATTTTTCTAGAACTAATTTTTTAATTTTTCGGTTTTTATTAAATTTAAAGCTATTCTGTGTTGTTTTTTATCAATTTTACTTATATTGAAATGGTATTTTTTACCAACTGAAAAAACTTTATCTATTGGATTTTTCTCAGAAATTTGACCTTTGTGGTCTGATACATGTGCCAATCCTTCAACTTTGTCAGATAATTTGACAAATGCACCAAAAGCAACAATTTTTGTAACTTCACCCTCAACAACCTGGTCAACTTTATACCCCTCTACAGCTTCAGCCCATTTATCTGGTTCTAATCTTTTAATACTCAAAGATACTTTATTGCCAACTATAGTAATAATTTCTGCTGAAACTTCATCACCGATTCGAAACATAGACTTCAAATCACTTATCTTCTCCCATGAAATCTCTGAAATATGCACTAAACCTTCAATATCATTAAAACGAATAAACAAACCAAAATCTATAATACCAGAAACAACCCCCTTAACTTTGTCCCCAACCTTTAATCCAGACACTGCTTGCTCCTTGGCTTTATCGCCTGCGGCTTTTTCTGAAAAAATTAAATTGTTTTTATCTTTATCAAAAGTAATTATTTTTACTTCAAGAGTAGTGTTCATGAGCTCATTTAGTTTTTCCAAAATCTTTCTTCTATCTCCCCCATCTACACGAGGATAATGGTCGGATGCAAGCTGAGAAACTGGTAAAAAACCTCTTATTCCATTCGTTTCTATCATTAGTCCACCCTTGTTTGCATCTACTACCCTAACATTCATTGTATCGCCGCTTTCAAACTTAGATTTAAGTTCACCCCAAAATTTTTCTCTATCTGCACTTCGCAAAGACAATATAACGTTACCATCGTCATCGTCTGGTTCAATAACTGTAGCTGTAACCTTATCTCCCTTGGATAGTTCTGGTGAATCAGCAGAAAGTTCTCTGCTGTATATAATTCCCAAACTATGTCCCGGAATATCAACCCATATCTTATTACTTCCCTTAGCAAACACTTCGCCCTGAATCATATCTCCGGGTTTAAATAGTTCAAGCTTGATATCAGCCAGCATATCTGCAAATTTAATGTCTTGTTTTATAGCCATTCTAATATTACTATCTCCTTACTTTGTTTTTCTTTTTCAAATAACGATTTTTTCTATATTCGATTTTAGCTTCTAACTTATCTTGAGGATATTTTCGAATAAAATATATTACGATAAAAACCGTCCACACCAAACTTATCAAAACTAAACAATATACTAAAAATCTAGCTGAGAGATATGGTATAGCTTGGTAACGAAAAAAAGTTAAAATTAATCCTGTGAATCCAATGGTATTTATAAGCGGTAAAATTCGAATATTTAAATGTCTTATAAGGAATTTATTTTTTGGAACAAGTCTATCAACTGTTACTAAAATAAATCCCAGTATTAATATACTTCCATAAATAACCCACAAAACCCAACTATACCTAGGGTCCCATTGAGGTATGTATTCGAAGATATAATTATAATTGAAAACTTCTAAAAAATCAAACATATGTATAATATCTTAAGTTTTATATTGTGAAAGATTCCCAGATTAAATTTTTAATTTAATCTGAAAAGAAAAAGCGATTATAGATATACTCCGACGTGGTGCCTGGGGAGAGAATCGAACTCTCGACACCATGATTTTCAGTCATGTGCTCTACCACTGAGCTACCCAGGCGTGGTGGGCGGTAGAGGACTCGAACCTCTGACATCCTCGGTGTAAACGAGACGCTCTACCAACTGAGCTAACCGCCCAAATATATTTATATAAATTAGTTTTTTAATGTAATTTGAGCATTGGTGGGCAGGACAGGACTTGAACCTGCATGGCCTTTCGACCACTACCACCTCAAGGTAGCGCGTATACCAAATTCCGCCACCTGCCCTAAAAATAAAACAAACGGACTTGGCATCCAAAACTTATTATAACTAAAAATACGTAAAAAATCAATAAATATTTTATTCTTCTTTTTGCTCTTCTAGGGTGCCTATTTCTATCAAAAATTCTTCAAGGTCCACTCCCTATTCAGACAATTATCCAAATACATGCTCAAGACCATCATCAAGTTTCATTCCAGATAAAATTTCTTGAAATTCTCGAAATAACTCTCCATTTATTTGGATCTCATTATCTTCTTCATACTTAAAAAAACTTTTACAAACTTCTATAATATCATCTGAAGTAGGTTTTTTTTCATTATTTTCTATTTCCTCAGGTACAAAATCACCTTCACTCTCGATCATATTTACCCTCACTCTATATTTAAAAAAATATATCCGTTTCTACTTGGCTACTCGCTTAGTCTTAATGTACCACAAATTTATTTTTTCAAACCTGTCCATTTTAGTTGAAAAATACTCTTCTTCTACTTTAATGTTTTTATCTATTAAATAATAACTTTTTGGTTGAAATAAGAATATTGCTGGCACTTCTTCATTAAGAATATCTTGAAATTCATTTAAATATTTTTTGGAATCATCTTGATCTGTAGAGCTAATAACATTTTCCAATAAATTATCAATATCTTGATTATTTAATTTACTCAAATTCAATCCCCCATTTTCTATCTGACTACTGTGCCAATAAGGATATTGATCATTGTCCGTATCCAAAGATATCCCTAGAATTAAAACACTGTATTCTTTTGTTTGAATAGCTTGTTGTAAGTCGTCACTGTTTAATTCTTTAATATTTAAACTAATATCGAATTCTTCCCATGATTTTTGTATTTCAAATGCAACCCTCTTATTGTTTTCCGTACTGTCTGTTACGATAGTTAATTCATCTAAATTTAGTTTTAAATTGTCAAATTGTTTTATTAAATTCAAATTATCATACTTACTTACGTTTTGTTCTTTATAAGCAAAGTGCCCAGGTAATATTGGACCAGATATTAATCTTCCGTTTTTTTCTCCGAGTTGATTTAATATAACTTCTCTATCTATTGCATTAGAAAAAACCCTTCTTACTTTCTTATCATTAAAAGGTTTAATTTCCGTGTTAAAAAAAACTACTAACTGTTTTTGTTCATAAATTTCAAATTTATTGTAGTGGTTTTTTATATTTTTATTATCCAGCATCTCTTGGTCGGTAATATACATACCTCTATTATTAATTTTAGAAAATTTTTCAGCTCCAACTACCCCAATGTCTGTAAGTTTAATATTGAGTTTATTTATATAGGGTCGTTCAGAATGATATTTACGAAATGCATCGAAATTAATAGCTTCAACTTCTTTATTTTTTTGAGTAATTTCAGAAATCTTATATGGACCACTACCTACGATTTGATTTTTATTTATCCCCTTCCCCATATCAGTCAATGGGATGTCTTGAAATATATGTTTGGGAATTATAGGGAAACTTAAATTTTGTGCAAAATTTTTGTCTTTTGTAGGCAATAAAAATCGTATCCCTGTATCACTTATTATCTCTAATACAACATCATTCAATATCCCTTTAAGTGGGCCATTATATAAAGGGCTCTGTAGTATATTTACAGTAAATTCAATATCCTCGATTGTTAATTCTTTACCGTCGTGCCAAAATATATCGTTATTTAAAATTAAGGTATAGTTTTGTTCTTTATCGATTGTTAAAGACTTAATTAAATCGTTTTCAATTGTATTTGCTTTTACATCTATTAAGCTTGAGTATATTAAACTTGAGATCTCCAATTCAGTTTCGTTTCTATAAAAAAGTGGATTTAAGTTGGTGACCTCACCAACCACAACTTCAGTATAATTACCCCCATAAGCAGGACCTGGTACAGTAATATCTAATAAATTTTTTCTACCTATGTTATAAAAACCAAATATAATAAATACCATTAATAGATATACGGTATATTTTTCTTTATTGTTCAACAATCGAAAGCTAAATTTTATTATTTTAAAACGAACAAAGAACCATTTCCAAGATTTAATAATAGTTCTAAGAATGGAAGCAAGCCCCTCCCTAATCTTTTGAAAAATTAATTTCATATTATATAAGAAGCAAAGCTATGCCGATACCGGCAAAAAGTACTCCTAAGATTACTGTAAAATTAAATAAAACTTTTTCAATACCTCTGCGAGATCTATAAACATTACCCTCTCCACCGAAAACACCTCCAAGACCAGTACCCCTCTCTTGGATTAGTATAACTATCACTAAAAGTATTGAAATAACTACTACGGAAATTTTTAGTATTTGTTGCATATATTATTAATTATTTATATATAAATGTTAGCTTACAACAGTTTGATTAATATTTCAAGTTTATGGAGCGAGAGAGGGGATTTGAACCCCCGACCTCTTCCTTGGCAAGGAAGCGTTCTACCACTGAACTACTCTCGCGTATATTTTGTTAGTAAGAAGATAATCCAATTCAAATTAGATTATACTGAAATATCATATTTGCGTCAATAATTTATTGAAAAAAGCTCAACAGGGGGGTATAATACAACAGTGAATTGGTCTGGTGGCCGAGTGGTTAGGCAACGGTCTGCAAAACCGTTTACAGGGGTTCAATTCCCCTCCAGACCTCCACTACTTAATTAATACATTATATATAATTATTAGTATACTAAACAAAGCGAGTTAAATTACAACAAAATAAACCTTAAATTAATATGAAAAAAAATCAAAAACTACAAGCCTTAAAAAAAGAACTTTTAAACCAAAATTTTCAATCGAACCCCAATATTAAAGAAAATAAAAAAGAAGTAATTAAACAAAAAAGTGGTAATTTTAAACGATTTAATAAATTACTATTTCAAAAAAAAGAATTTTCAGATGATTTAACTACTCAAACGAACAAATATACTGTCGAAAACAACCCCTATGTAAAACATGACTTAAGAAAAATACTTATTTTTAGTTCTGTCACTATATTTTTACTTATAATATTATATATAATTCGAGGTAGTAAAATTATAAGTAATTTATCGGATCAAATTTATTCTTTATTGCACTTGTAAATATTTATTCAAGTTCATTTTCTGCTTCTGGATATGCTTCTAATCTATCCTTGGGTATAGATTTATTAGTTTTTTCTGAAATTCCGTATTTATTGTTTTTAATTTTTCCAAGTGCTTTATTTACTTTTTTTAATTGTTCCTCAAAATCACCTTCGAGAGTTGTATTTTCTTCAAAATCCTCAACTTCAATATTCGAAGCTTCTTCAGTATCACCATACTTAGGAAACTTAACTTCATGGTCTTTGGTGGTCAATCTTTCAATCTGACCTTCAAGGTGTTGTTTCTTTTTTAACAATTTTAGCTTCTGTTCTTCGATAAAGTTTTTTTCCATAGTATATCTCCTACTATTTATTTCTTATTTTGTTCACCAATTTTCTACATATGTATTATAACATTATTTGTTATACTGACTATATATGGAAACTATTTTCGGAGAAATAGGTTTAGTTATTATTACAGCATCGATCCTGGGTTTGATTACTAGACTATTCAAACAACCCTTGATACTTGCATATATATTTGCTGGAATACTTATTGGTCCTGTACTGGGTTTTATAACTAACCAAGAAGCTATAAACATTCTAGCTCATTTTGGGGTAGCCTTCTTACTGTTTTTAGTCGGATTAGAACTAAATATAAATAAATTAAAAAACTTAGGTCTTGTTACTTTTCTAATCATTCTTGGTCAAGTACTATTTAGTTTTTTAACTTTCTTTTATATTTCAAGATTGTTAGGTTTTGAGATCACGCAATCAATTATTTGGGGATTGGGATTAACACTTTCAAGCACTGTTATTGTTATTAAGTATTTATCTGAAAAAAATGACTTACATTCATTGTCAGGTAGAATTTTAATAGGTATTTTACTATTTCAAGATGTTATTGCGATTTTTGGAATAATAGCTTTAAATACTCTAAATGCTGGGGGGTTAGGTTCTCCAGATTTATGGTTGAATTTAACAAACACATTAATTAAAGGCACAGTATTTTTAGTTTCAACTTTATTGTTTGCAAAATATATTATTCCTCAAACATTTCGTTTTATTGGCAAAAGTCAAGAATTATTATTTCTATCAGCGATTAGTTGGTGTTTCGCTCTAGCTCTACTTTCGAAATTATGTGGATTTTCAATAGAAATAGGTGCCTTTATTGCAGGTATTACACTCGCCCCCCTACCTATCAACTTAGCAATTATTAGTAAAATCAAACCTCTGAGAGATTTTTTCATTACAATATTTTTTGTTACTTTGGGAATGCAAGTGGTTTTTACTGGATTTTCTACTAATAATATACTTACTTTAATCGTATTAACTCTTGCTGTATTAATAATCAAACCTTTAATTATATTAATACTAATGGGCTTGGCTGGTTTCAAGTCCAGAACCAATTTCAAAGTAGGAGTTGGCTTAGCTCAAGTAAGTGAGTTTTCCTTTATAGCCTTTGCACTTGCAAAAAATTATAATTTAATATCAGCAACTGATCTTAGTATTATTATCACTTTGGGAGTTGTTAGTATAGGTGTTTCAACCTATCTTATAAGTAATTCCGAAACAATATTCCAATTTTTAAAACCATATATAAAAATATTTGAATTAAGTAAGGTTCGACGTGAAGACATCATACATAAGCCAGAAAATTTAAAGGATCATATAATTGTTTTTGGTTGCAAAAGAACTGGTGCTAGAATTCTTAAAGCTGTACAAAAACTAGATAAACAAGTCTTAGTTGTGGATTATGACCCAGAAATCATATATAAATTAAAGCAACAAAATATCGCATGTATCTTTGGTGATATAGCAGACGTAGAGCTGTTAAATAGAGTTAACTTGAAACAAGCTAATATGATTATTTCTACAGTTGATAGTGAGGACAGTAATTATTTAATGCTGGATACTGTGAAACAACAAAATAGCAAGGCCCTAGTATATGTAATTGCACACGATTTAAACACTGCGGTAGAATTGTATAAACGAGGTGCTCACCATGTAATAATTCCAAGAATGTTGGGTGGGGAATGGTTAGCAGAACAACTCAAACATACAAATGGAAATATTGAAAAACTCCACAAACACAAACAAGATATTCGTTCGAAACATTTAAAGGAAATAAAAGAGCTAATAGAAAAAGGTTTGTAGCCGAAACTATACAATTGTATTTTTTTCAAGTATTATTAATTTATGAATTTTGATATTCATCCACATAATGACCCCTCAAAACCACTTGGTACTAACTCAAGATATGATTCAAGTCCCTCCTACTCCGTGCCCCCACCAGAACAGCCCAAAAACACTACAGTTACAACCCTCAAAGGAGTGGGTCAAATAGTACTCGAGTTTGTTATTACTTTGGTCATTATATTTATAATTTCCCTTGTTATCCGTATGTATGTACTACAGCCATTCATAGTAGATGGCCAAAGCATGGAACCTAGCTTTCATAACGCAGAATATCTTTTGGCTGAAAAAGTAAGTAATCATTTTTCGGAATATGAAAGAGGAGAAGTAATCATTTTTCAATCACCTACAGAGGGCGTAAATCTTATAAAACGAATCATTGCTCTACCTGGTGAAAGGATTGTAATTGAAAAAAATGAAGTTACAATTTTTGCTAACCCAAACCGAAATACTGAAATTACTGAAAAATATATAACACCTAGTGAAAACAGTAAATACGATAGAATTGATGTTACTTTAAAAAATAATGAATTATTTGTTATGGGTGACAATAGAGGTAATAGCCGTGACTCAAGAGAGTTTGGACCAATATCGAAAGACTTAATTGTCGGTAAAGTCTGGTTGATTATATTACCAATCACAGACATTCATCTGTTTTCCATCCCTGAATATCCAAAAGAGATTAGTTTTATTCCGAGTTCTTTGTTCGTGTAAAATGAATTTTTATAGAAGTACTGTAATATTTAAGAGAACTAACTAGTTCTTTTTTTATAAATCTTTTGTAAGAAAAATGTAATTGTTCTGGAAAATTTGTAAACATTTTAAATTCAGGTGGATTAATTCCACTTTGTTGAATCCCAGTAATTTTTATTTTTTTAAAATTTGGTTTTTGAGGTACTGATTTTTTTTCTAATATGTTTCTAAGTATATCATCCAATACTTCCTGTTCAAAACTCTGTGTTCTTGAGTTGACGATTTTTTTTAATATTGCTGGAATCTTATTAAGGTTATCGCTAGTTTTAGCAGAAATCATTAATACCTTTGACCAAGCAATGAACGGTGCTTTTTCTTTAAAGATCTGTTTTTCACGCTCTGTCTGGTCGGGGCTCATAATATCTTTCTTGTTTATAAGTACGAGCAATCCACAAGCATTTTTATCAACCATTTCAAGTATGTGCAGATCTTGCTTGGTAATACCCTCAACACCATCTATTAATAACAAAATGATATGAGAGTTCTCGACCACTTGTTCAGTTCGAAGGTATGATATTTTTTCAATCAACTCAAGAGATCTTGCTTTTCGTTTTCTTATACCCGCAGTATCAATAAATCGATAATTATAATCATTAATAGTAATCACACTATCCACTGTATCTCTAGTAGTACCGGGTATTTCGCTTACTATAGCTCGCGTTTCACCAATCAGTTTATTAAATAACGTAGATTTCCCTGAATTTGGTCTACCTAATATTGCTACATTTACTAAATTTATAAGTTTATTCTTTTGAATTTTTTTTCTGGGAATATCTTTTATAAAAATATCTAGAAATTTATCTATACCCTTTCCGTTTATCGCAGAAACACAAAACATATCATCAAAACCTAAATTTGAAAATTCTGCTACTGATAGCGAACACATTTGATCAGTAGAAACTTTATTTATTAACAAATATATTAATTTATTGCTTTTGCGCAAATTTTCAGCGATTTTTTTATCTAGATCCATAAGCCCGTCTTTTGCGTCTACTACAAACAACACAATTTTGGCTTGTTTTAATAATTTTATTATTTCGTTTTGAATCTTTCGAAATAATTCACCCTCTTCGTCGCCGTACATTCCTGCCATATCGGCTACTTCAAAAGACTTATTTCTCCACTCACACTCACCTACTAACCAATCCCGAGTTGTGCCGGCTTCAGCTGTTTCTATGGCTTTCCTTCTTCCTACCAGCCTATTAAACAAAGTAGACTTCCCTACGTTTGGGCGTCCTATTATTACAACTAAGTCCTTATTTTTTTTAATCGTATTCATATATATAATATACCTTAAAACACTTAATTTTAATATAATTTTTCTTATTTAGCAAGATGATGCTATTAAAATATTAATATATTAATATTAGTTTAATACTAATCCTATATTATGTCGCAATATATAGTTTTTACGAATATGTTAGTAGTTATTTATTATATCGTTCGCAAATACCTTCACATAATTTCTAGTAATCAGGTAATATATACATATGAACTGGGAAATAATACCAATTCAAAAACTTACCCACTTTGACACACTTACTTATAAAGCACCTCAAAATGCCGAATTTAATATTGGTCAATTAGTGTATGTCCCATTAAGAAATACATTGATTGCAGGATTAATATATAAACAAAATGACAGAGTTTTGAACTATAAACTTCGAGAAATTGTAGGACTGTTTGATATCAAACCAATTCTTAACCCTAGTCAAATTGATTTTTGCAAATGGCTAGCTGATTATTACCTGTCTTCATTATCAGAAGTAACCTATCAACTACTACCAACAAAATTTCGCAAAGTAAGAAAGAAAGATATTACAAATAGCTTTTTACCCAACACAGACTATCAATTACCGATAATTAAATCAGGCGCAGTTAGTAAAAAAAATTATCAATACTTTCAAGGTAGTATGCGAAATCGTTTTATCGAATACAGAAAAATTACAAGTAGCACAAAAAATCAAACACTAATAATAACCCCGGATGTGAACATTATACCAAAACAAATCTTAAAGATATTACCGAATATATTTGTATATGACACCAAAACAGCCAAATTAGAGTTTGAGAGTTGGCAAAAAATCTATAAAGAACAACCAAAAATAATTCTTGGGTCACACAAAAGCTTACTTCTTCCCATGAATAAACTTCAAAATATTGTTTTAGATCAAGAAAACCACCCTCAAATTCAGTATGACCAAAAACCGTATTACGATCTTAGAGAAACTATAAAAAATCTTGCACAAAAATACAATTCTAATCTTTATTTTGGAAGTAATTTCCCCAGTTTAAATACCTATAAGGATATACGGTTAAGTCAATTTAAATACAAGAAACTAAATTCAAACAAGTTAGCACAAATAACAATACTCCCGAATGATAAATACACTCAATTTGAAAAACAAAATCTCTCTTATCAATCCGAAAATATAATCAACAAAAGCCTTATATCAAATAATCCGGTTGTTTTATTGATACTTAAAAAAGGATTTGCTCAGGCAATGATATGCAAAAATTGTATGACGATAATTAATTGTGAAAAATGTACTATAAATCTAAGATTAAAAGAATCTCAAAAATTATATTGTGCGAATTGTAATATAAATACCTCAATACCAAATAAATGCAATACTTGTAAAAATACTGACTTAAAGATCATTGGGCTAGGCCAACTCGGTATAAAAGACTACTTAAAACAAAAACTTCCAAATTCACAAATAAGTATTTCGGGAGAGAAAAATACATACAATATTGCAATAATTACACCGAAGAATCTTTCACAAATTGGAAAAGTAAAAGATTTAATTATAATAAACCCGGAATCTATGCTGTCAAATACAAATTACAACACAAAAGAAAAATTACACCAAATTATTTATTCTACAAGAATGATTTGTGATAATTTATTTATCCAAACTCAAATACCAGAAAATAAATATTGGAAACTAATACAAAATCCAAATACATTCCTTAAACAAGAACTAGCTGATAGAGATAAATATAACTTACCTCCTATAAATAATATGATAATAGTTCAAGGCACAAACTCAGAAATTATGAAAATTTACAGAAAACTAGATGCAAAGATTTCAGTTTTTGGTCCAGCACCAACTTTGTCAAATTCAAAAGTATATCAAATAATTATAAAGACAAATAAAGATAATTACTTAGAAACTAAAAGTATTTTAAAAAAAATAAAATCTTCGAAAATCAGATACAAAATTAATGTTACTGACTTGTAAGTAAATAAAATAATTGATAAAATTAATTAATATGAAGATACTAACCAATCCAAATCCAATACTTCGAAAAAAATCAGTTGATTATACTGGTAAGTTTGACATAAATTTACAAAAGTTTATCTCCGAAATGTTTAAAATAATGAAACTAAACAAAGGTATTGGTTTGGCAGCACCACAAGTCGGAAAAAATCAAAATATTATTGTTGCTAGGGTTGATAGTAAAAATTACACACTTATAAACCCCAAAATTATAAGAAAATCTTCTAACTTGATCGAATATGAAGAAGGCTGCCTCTCAGTTCCTAAAACTTGGGGAAAAGTACAAAGATCTAATCAGGTAAAAGTAAGATCGTACAATCAATTTGGAAAAAAAATTTCAGTAAAGGCTAAGGGTCTTCTTTCGGTTGTATTCCAACATGAAATAGATCACTTAGATGGAATACTATTTATAGACAAAGCAGACCCTAAGTCGATTAACAATACTGAACCAAAAAATGATCAAAAAATATAAAAATCGAATAATATTTATGGGAACCCCTCAATTTGCCGTACCCTCTATGTTGGAACTATATAAAAATCCACAGTACGAAATAGTATTAGTAATTAGCGAACCAAACAAACCAGCAAATCGAAACATGCAAATTAAAAAACCAGAAATTTCAAAACTAGCAAAAAAATTAAATTTTGAGGTTTTTCAACCAAATTCTTTAAAAAATTCAAAAACTATTACAAAAATTTTAAGTTATAAACCCGATATAATTGTTACAGTAGCTTATGGTCAATTTTTACCAAAAAAATTACTAAGAAAAACTATAAACTTACATCCTTCGTTGTTACCAAAATACCGCGGCCCATCCCCTATCCAGTCTACTATACTTGCTGGAGACAAATATACAGGTGTAAGTATTATGTGCTCTGATGAAAAAATAGATCATGGTCCAATATTGATTCAAGAAACTATAAAAATACATAAGAAAGATAATTTTGAAACACTTTCAAACAAACTAGCAGTACTTGGTGCTAAGCTTTTAAATAAAACAATAAGTAGATATCTAAATGGAGACGTAGTACCACAAAAACAAAACCACCAAAAAGCTACAATATGTAAACTAATAAACAAATCAGATGGAAATCTAGATTTCCAAAAATCTGCAAGTATATTGGAACGACAAATTCGAGCTTACTTTCCTTGGCCTAGTGTATACTTTAGAACTAAAATTAATAATCAAGAAAAATTAATAAAATTACTAGAAACAAAAGTACAAAAACAACCAAACCCCAAAATTAGAATTGGGGAATTGTATTCTCAAAATAAAAAAGATTTGTATATCAATTGTAAAAAAGATTGTTTACAGATCTTAAAACTTCAAATCGAAGGCAAAAATCCTATTAAAGCTTTTGATTTTATAAATGGTTATTTAAAATAAAAAATATCACCAACAAACAACCGTATTGTTAAATTGACATTTTTTAAACTTTCAGATACAATAAATTTTGTTATACAAATATTATAGGAGAATTAATGATCAAACTTAGATTAATGCGAACCGGTAAAACCAATCAGCCGTATTTCAGAATAGTTGCTTGCAAAAAAGAAGCACCACCAAAGGCATCTTTTATTGAGATTCTTGGAAATTTCGATCCAATAAAACATAAGTTTCTAATTGATAAAGAAAAACTTGAAAAATGGATCAAAAACGGCGCTCAACCTTCCAACACACTAAGTAACCTACTAGTAAAAGAAGGTATTTGGCCAAAATCTAAACTAATCAAATAAGCAGTAAAATCAAAAAAGAAAAAAGAAAAAGAACCCACAACCGAAAAGCCTGCTCCTACAATTAAATCAGTAAATGAACCAAAAACTGAAGAACAACAATCTCCAATTGAACAAGCCAAAGCAGATTCAGCTAAAAAAGAATCAAAAACAAAAGAAACTGAAACAGAAATTGAAGCAAAAACTGAATCAAAATAATTTGACTTCACACTTGTTTTTAGATATATTACACTAGATCGCTGAGCTCCAGCAATGGTCGAACATCGGATCTCAGCTTATACAATAAACCAATTTATAGAAGGAGTTAATATGGCAGAATTAGATCAAGAATTTGTAGAATATATTGTAAAAGCTATCGTAGAACATCCAGAAGGTGCTTCTACTACACGCAAAGTAGATGAAAGAGGCGTTTTAATCGAACTTAGCCTAGACCAAGCAGACATGGGTCAAGTCATAGGTAAAGAAGGTAGAACAGCAAAAGCACTACGTACATTACTTAGAGTATTGGGAGCAAAAAATAATTCCATAGTCAACTTGAAGATTATTGAACCAGAAGGTAGTCAAAGACCTGAAAGTCCAAACAAACCAGCTGATAGTTTAGAAACTCCAGCTTTATAATAAAATTTCAAAATACCTGCCTATCGGTAGATAGGAAAATCGCCCGCCACAGGCATCTTTGATACCTAGCGAGCGATTTTCTATATTAATAGGTATAATAAAATCAATATGACGAAGTTTGATATTATTACAATTTTTCCAGAAATGTTTACCGATGTGTTAAGCGCAAGTATTATTGGGCGTGCACAAAAAAATAGTTTAATTCAAGTCCGAATACATAATTTACGTGACTTTACTAGCGATAAACATCGATCTGTAGACGATATACCTTTTGGTGGGGGAGTTGGTATGCTATTTAAAATCGAACCAATATTCAAAGCATTGTATAAATTAACAAATAATTTTGAAAAAAATCCAAAAAGACAAATAATTCTCTTTGATCCACGTGGCAAAAAATTAGACCAAAGTCATATAACCAAAAGTGCTAAAAAAAATAATCATTATATATTAATATGTCCGCGATATGAAGGTGTGGATGAAAGAGTTAAAAAATTTGTGGATGAAACTATTTCTGTTGGTGACTATATATTATCAGGTGCGGAAATACCAGCCATGCTTTTTGTGGACACTATTAGCCGACAAATTCCAAATGTACTTGGCAAAGCTGAATCCTTAACAAAAGAAACTTTCAAAACTGAAAATTATAAAAAATATCCTCAATATACATTTCCTCGTGAATTTCAGGGTATTCCAATACCAAGGGTTCTCTTAAGTGGCGATCATAAAAAGATCTCTGAGTGGCGCAAAAAGAACGCAAAATAAAATTAACAACAATTTTAATATTTATCTACTACTGACTTGCCATGTGCAAGTGTATCTGGATATTTCTTAAAACACTTCCAACTATTCATACCTTTTTTGACCTCTTTTAATATAGACCATTTATCTTCAAATCTTGGTTTTTCAGTTTGATAAATCACACCAATTGGAATCTTACCTTTTTTGGAATTATAATCCCATTCGTTTATTAGTTCTTCAGCTTTTTGTTTATCCTTATTGTCCACAACTTTATACATTAACTTGTCTTTGTTATTCATATCTGGATTAAAAACTAAACAGTCTTGTATAATTTCAACATATGAAAAACCTTTATATTTTATTGCTTTTGAAAAAACTTCAGTCATATGTTTGATGTCTTTAGCATTTGTACGAGCAATAAAACTAATATTTGAAGCAAGAGCTAGTTTTAAGGGATTAATTGGATGATTTAAATCCCCTGCTGGCTCAGCTTTAGTCACAAAACCCTCTTGACTAGTTGGAGTTGATTGACCGGTTGTAAGTGAAAAGCTTTGATTATCATGCACAAAAAGTGTCATATCGGCGTTATATCTACCTGCATGGATAAAATGAGCCATACCTTCAGAATAAGTATCCCCATCCCCGGCAAAAGCCATTACTGTAAGCCAAGGATTTCCAAGTTTAATACCAAATGCAGTTGGAATAGCTCTTCCGTGCGATCCATACAAACCGGAAATATTTAAATAATCAAATATTTTTGCATGACACCCTACACCAGCACTCATTGCAAAGTTTTCTTGAGTATATCTAAGCGAATCTTCAGAAATCAATTTTTTCATAGTTTCTTTCACGGCTTCTAGGATCGTGTGATTTGGACAACCCGGACACCAAGTTTTTATTGATTTTGTATCCCATTCTTTTAAAGGCATTATATTCCTTTCAGTTGTTTGTTTAATTCATCGCTTAAAAAAGGACGACCATCATATTTCAAAATCCTTTTTTCGATTTTTATCCCAGTAGCTTCGCGAATCAATCTACCGAGTTGACCCGTAAGATTATTTTCTACTAAAATTATACTGTCAGCTTTTTTTATATGTTCAACAATTTCATCTGATATTGGCTTCATATATAAAACTTGCAAAAATTTACAATCCTCACCTTCTATGGCATCTAAAATCGCAGATTTGGTTGATCCCCAACCAATTACTAAATTCTTTGAATCCTTCTTACCATAAATTTTAATCATTTCAAATTTTTGAGATTCTTTTTGAATATCTTCATAATTCTTAACCCTATAATCTGCATTGTGCTTAGCTTCTTTTGCGTCTTCGGTAGAAACCCCAAAATCATCGTGCTCATACGAAGTACTTCTTACAATCATCTCTCCAGGAACAGCTCTTTTTGTTTCGATTGGTATAGTAAAATTGGCTTTCCGATCTGTGCTGAATTCTGATTCTGCTAGATGTTTGTCTGACAACAGTATCGAAAGAGTGCCGAACTTTTCTGCTAAATAAAATGCTTCATTAGTTTTTTCCTCTGCTTCTATTGGATCTCCGGGCGCAATAACGACTCTTGGAAATTCTCCATGTCCAGCACGAAGCGCAATATCAAGATCCGCTTGCATAGTATAGGTCGGTATACCGCTCCCAGGTCCAGGACGAGCAGCAAGATATACGACTAGAGGAATTCCAGTCATCCCCTGCATACTAAATGTTTCACTCATCAGATCAAATCCACCACCAGAAGTACCGATCATAGTTCTAGCCCCAGCAAAACTTGCTCCCAGTGCTGCATTTGCAACAGCGAGTTCATTTTCTGCCTGAAACACCATAAACTTTTTTTCTTTTTGATCTGCCGCAAGCTCATGCATTGTGTTAGTAGCCGGGGTCATAGGATAAGCAATATACATTGCAATTTCTGAATTAATAGCTCCTCGAGCTACTGCTTTACTACCAAAAGATATTTTTATCTTATGGTCAAGTTTTTTTAAATCAAATTTTGATTCCTGGCTAGAAAAACCTCTTTCTGCAGCTTGTATTGCTTCCGGGCTTTTTAATTCAACTTTTACTTCTTCTAAGAGTAATTTTTGATCTATTCCTAATATTTTTATCAAAGCTCCAGCAAGAGCAATATTTAAATTTCTGCCTAGATCTTCAAAACCTTTAGCATTAATTGAAAATCCTTCTGATTTTAGCTCTTTTTTATGCAAATCAATCGTCTTATCATCTAAAGCAATTATTCCATCTAATTCACTCTCATTACTACCTACTCTTTTATTAGAAATAGTTAACACGTTAAAATTGTGCCCTCCGCGAATTAATGACGGGTAGTCCCTATAATTAAAAGTAAAATATCCGTATTTGGAAAGTATACTTGATACTATACCGGTTACTTTATTTATACCTTGTCCCGCTTCACCACCAATTAAGATATGTAGTTTCATATTATTTTTTCTTTGGAAATTAGTTCTTTTATCTTATCAACTGCTTCGGGATTTACTAAAGTCATTAAACCTTTTGGTTCTTCACCTTTTAAAATATTTTTCAAGATTCTTCTCATAATTTTCCCACTCCGGGTTTTTGGTAAATCTTCAACAAAGTATACTTTAGCAGGTCTAGCAGTAGGTCCAATTTTTTGATCAGCGTCTGCTTTGATCTGTTTTACTAGGTCTTCACTGGGCTTGCCACTCTGTAGAACCACAAAGGCTACTGGTACTTCACCTTTAATTTCATCAGGAATTGGTACAACGGCACACTCATTTACTTGATCATCTTCAGCAATGGCATTTTCAAGCTCAGCAGTAGCAAGTCTGTGCCCAGCAACTTTCATCACATCATCGGTTCTTCCGGTAATACGAATCAAACCACCTTCTTTAAATGCACCGTCGCTTGTATCGTAGTATTTTGTTTTAAATCTATCCCAATAAGTTTTCTGATATTTTTCTGGGTTCTTATATACACCGTGCAAAAGCCCTGGAGCAAAAGGACTAACTTGAACTAAATTACCAATAACTCCATCTTTAACTTCTTTTCCTGCTTCATCTACAATCAAATGCTTGGTTCCAGGAAAACTTCTTCCAGCAACAGTAGGCACAAAAGGGCCTATACCCGGCAAAGCATTGATAAGAGTACCTCCGGTTTCAGTCTGCCACCAAGTATCAATTATCGGACAACGACTTCCTCCGATTGTATCAAAATACCAATTCCAAGCATCTTCATCTATTGGCTCTCCTACAGTACCAAGTATTTTCAAACTATCTAAATTATATTTTTTTATCCACTCATCTCCAGTTTTCATAAACATACGAATAGCAGTAGGGGCAGTATAAAAAACTGTTATTTTGTGCTCTTCGATCTCTTTCCACCATCTTCCAGCATCTGGAAAATCAGGTGATCCTTCAAAAATAAAAGTCGTACAACCATTAAGAAGTGGACCATAAATAGCGTATGAATGTCCAGTTACCCATCCAATATCAGCTGTACACCACATTACGTCATCGTCATGCAAATTGAAATTCCACTTAGCAGTAATATACGCTTGGGTTGCATATCCTCCAATGTCATGTATAATCCCCTTTGGTTTACCAGTAGTACCGCTTGTGTACAAGATAAACATCGTATCTTCTGAGTTCATTATTTCAAGCTCGCATTTTGAATCAGCGGATTTTATTTCTGTATCAAAATTCAAAAAATTTTCATCTTTAACTTTTTCACCTAATCTAGATACTACGATAACTTTTTTAATTGTTGTTCCGTCAGCTGCTTCTCGAGCTTTATCGATTAAATTTTCTTTCTTTCCTTTACGAAAATAACCATCGGAAGTTACTAAGATCTTAGCTTTTCCGTCTTCTATACGAGCTTTGAGCGCCTCTGCAGAAAAAGCAGAAAAAACTACCGAATGAATAGCACCGATTCTTGTGCATGCAAGCATTGCAACAGCAGCTTCAGGGATGAGTGGTAAGTAAATAGCTACAACGTCTCCCTTACCTACTCCATATTTTTTCAATACATTTGCAAACTTATTTACTTTTTCATAAAGTTCAGAGTATGTTAATTTGACTGGTTTTTCATCTATAGGTTCTGGAGCCCAAATTAAAGCAAGTTTATCTCCTTTTCCAGCTTGTACATGTCGATCAAGAGCATTTTCACAAAAATTTATCTTTCCACCTACAAACCACTTAAAATATGGTAATTTTTCTTCATACGTTTGTTTCCATTTCTCACGCCAAACCAATCCTTTTGTTGCTTGATCTTCCCAAAATTTTATCTGGTCAGCTCCAGCATCTTGATATATCTTTTCGTCCGAAATCCAAGCTGATTTTTTCATTTCTTCGGAAGGTACATATTTATTCCCTTTTTTTTCTACGTATTTAGTTGCCATCAAATCCCCTCTCATTTTTTTAAATTTATATTTATATCATAAGGGTTTTTTACCTTTTATTCAAACGACAAAATTTCAAAAATAAGGTATACTACATTATCAATGAAACAGTTTAAGCTAGTCTCAAAATATAAACCCGCGGGAGATCAACCAAGAACAATTGAAGAATTATCCAGAAATATTAAGTCTGAAAACATGCTTCAAACTCTTTTGGGTGTAACTGGATCAGGAAAAACCTTTACTCTTGCAAATATAATTCAAGATATTCAAAAACCAACTCTTGTAATTTCACACAACAAAACACTGGCCGCTCAATTAACAGAGGAGTTTAAGGGTTTTTTTCCAAACAATGCAGTTCAATATTTTGTATCTTATTATGACTACTATCAACCAGAAGCTTATTTACCACGTACAGATACTTATATAGAAAAAGAAGCTACTATAAACGAAGAGATAGACCGTCTACGTAATGCAACTACTCATGCTCTTCTAACTAGAAAAGATGTGATAGTTGTTGCATCTGTTTCGTGTATATACGGGCTAGGGTCTCCTAAAAACTATCAAAGTAAATCTTTAGTATTTGAAATCAAAAAAAAGATCAGTCGAAAAAATTTATTGCAAAATCTAGTTGATATGCAATATAAGCGTAATAGTCAGGAAATAATTCGCAATAATTTTCGTATTCGCGGGGATATATTGGAACTATATCCTTCATATGGAAAATCTATAATTCGTATACATTTTTTTGATGAAACAATTGAAAAAATTACTGAAGTAAACCCTATTACTGGTGAATTATTACAAAAACTGTCTATGTACTATCTGTCTCCAGCTACTCACTTTGTATTACCCGAATCAGACTTAACTCCAATCTTAAATACTATTAAGTTTGATCTCAAAAAACAGTTGGATTCATTAAAAAAACAAAGCAAGTTACTTGAATTTCAAAGATTAGAACAGAGAACGAACTTTGACCTAGAAATGATTTCTGAAACCGGATATTGTAATGGAATAGAAAATTATTCTAGTTACTTTGATCAAAGGAAAACAGGAACACCACCATCTACGCTTATAGATTATTTTCCAAAAGATTTCTTAACAATTATAGACGAGTCTCATATTACTATTCCGCAAATTAGGGGTATGTACGAAGGCGATCATTCAAGAAAACAAACTTTAATTGATTTTGGTTTTCGTTTACCTTCGGCTTTAGATAATCGCCCATTAAAATTTTCTGAATTTGAAAATACTTTAAAATCTGGAGTATTTTCTACTGCTACCCCTGGAAAATATGAAAAACAACACTCCAAAAAAATAATAGAACAAATAGTTAGACCAACTGGCCTTTTGGATCCAAAAATCGATATTCGACCCACTAAAAATCAGATAAATAATCTTATAGGGGAAATTCGAAAGTGTTCAAAGAAAAAACAACGAGTACTGGTTACTACTCTTACGAAAAATATGGCAGAAGAACTTACTACTTATTTAAAAGAAGTAAACATAAAAGTAGCGTACCTACATCATGAAATCGATACCTTGAAACGAATCCAAATATTACAGGATTTGAGATTGGGAACGTATGATGTGGTTGTAGGAATCAACTTACTTCGAGAAGGGCTGGACTTACCAGAGGTATCACTGGTTGCAATCCTAGATGCCGATAAAGAAGGATTTCTAAGATCTGATTGGTCTCTTATTCAAGTAATGGGAAGAGCTGCTAGACACGTTGATGGTCGAGCCATAATGTACGCTGACCAAACAACCCAATCGATGCATAGAGCTTTAAAAGAAACAACAAGACGTAGAAAAATTCAAGAAAATTATAATAGGAAACATAACATAACTCCCAAATCTATTATTAAATCAAAACCAAAGGTTGTAAGGGTATTATCAAAACAAACCTCCAAAATATTAAATAACGAAGAATTAACTCCAAAACAACTACATGAGATTATAAAAGATTTGGAAAATCAGATGGATATTGCCGCAAGAAATTTAGAATTTGAACAAGCAGCAATACTTAGAGATCAGATAAAAAATTTGAGAAAAAAATAAGGCCCTAGAAGGGCCTATGAAAATCATCTGGCATTTTGGGTAAATATCTTACCATGATTTTACTTGTCAAAAAAATAATAGGAATCATTATACCTAATATCCACCAAGTTATTGGTAAAATCTGCACAATATCCTCCCAACAAAGAATAACGATATTATGACAAAAAACCATCTATTTGTCTAGTGATTTATGTAAAGTTTGCTTAACATTTCACCTTGACAATATCCGAAAACCTATTTAAAATTAAGCTGAAGGAGTAATAAATATATGAACGATAATGACTTACGAAAATTATTAAAAAAATTACAATTTGTAATGCGCTGTCCAAATTGTGGAAAACCATATCATCTCGAAGAAATAAGTATTCGTGGCTTTATAGATCAAAATTATTTTTTAAATATGGATTGTAGTAATTGTCATATTCCTGTTTTTGCAACCATTGCAGTATCTGGAGATTCCGGTGGTATAAGCGAACCAAAATTTGAGGGCGACTATGAAGAAAATCTAAATAATAAATTACCCCTTCAAAAAGAACTTCCTCCAATTACAAACAATGAAATCTTAGATATGCATGCACTGTTGGAAAATTTTGATGGTGATTTTTCAAAATACTTAAGCTAGTACTCTAGACAAATATTAAATCATAAAGTATAATAAATAAGTGTATAAACACCATACGGTGTATTTTTAATTAATATTATGACTACTGAAAAAAACAAAATTATTTTACAAGCTGAATTACGAGAAGAAAAAGGTAAGAAAAATCAAACCTTAAGAGAAAACAATAAAATTCCCGCTATCACTTATGGGAGCAAAGTAAAAAACTCTCTTCTAAGTTTAGATTTAAAAGAATTTCAAAAAGTTTACGGCGATGCTGGAGAAAGTACTCTGGTAGATTTAATAATTAACAAAGAACCAGCAAAAAAAATCTTAATTTCAGAAACTCAATTCCATCCATTATCAGGACTCCCTATTCATGTTGATCTTTATCAAGTTCGGATGGATGAAAAAATTAAAACTAAAATCCCTTTAAAATTTACTGGGGAATCAAAAGCAGTTAAAGATTTGGATGGTACTCTAAATACTGTAAAAGATGAGATAGAAGTAGAGTGCTTACCAGCTAACTTAATATCGGAAATTGAAATTGATATAAGCTCGCTAAATACTTTTGAAGACTTTATATACGTCAAAAATTTAACGATACCTTCAAATATTTCAATTTTAGACGATCAAGGTGGAGTTGTAGCTCAAGTAGAAAAACCAAGAAGTGAGGAAGAATTAGCTGAACTAGAAGAAAAAATTGAAGAAAAAATTGAAGACGTAGAAGTTGACAGTAAGAAAGAAGACGATGATGAGAGCGAGGAGGACAAAGAAGACGAAGAAGCCACTGAAAAGAACAAGGAAACCAAACCTGAAGACAAAAAACAAGAAAAAGAACAAAAATAATTTTGAAATACTTTATATTTACCCTTGGATGCCAATATAACTCATATGAATCCGAGGAAATAGAAAAAACTCTTCAAAGCTTAAAACTAAAAAAAGCAGCAGATGAAAAATCTGCTACTTTTATAATTTGTAACGTATGTTCTATTCGTCAAAAACCAATCGATAGAATATATGGCAAACTCAAAGTATGGGGAAAGTTAAAAATTAATCATCCCAATCTTCGTACTATAGCTACGGGATGTGTTTTACCTAAAGATAAAAAACTATTTAAACAAAAATTTGATCTAGTTTTCGATATTGGAGATTTATCGAAACTTAAAAAATTTGTAATAAATGAATCGAGTGGTCTAGATAGTTTATCAAAATTAAAAAAACTAAACATCAGCACGAATGGACTCGTACCGATTACAAGTGGTTGTGATAATTTTTGTAGTTACTGTGCTGTACCATATACCCGTGGCAGAGAAAAATCTTTTTCTCCAGAAAAGATTTTGAAACAAGTACGAGAATTAGTTCAAAATAATTCAAAAGAAATAATACTACTAGGACAGAACGTAAACTCATACAAATACGGTTTTTCTGAGCTTTTAGAAAAAATCGCACAAATCCCTGGTAAATTTACAATTAGCTTTCTTTCACCTCACCCAAAAGATACAAATAGTAAACTTATAGAAATCATAGCAAAATATCCAAAAATTAAAAAAGAATTACACTTACCCCTTCAATCTGGAAATAACAAAATACTAAAACTGATGAATAGAAATTATACTAAACAGGATTATGAGGAATTGGTAAAAATAATTCGTTCAATCATACCCAATATCCGTTTGAGTACAGATATAATTGTTGGATTTCCAGGAGAAACCAAAAAACAATATCAGGAAACATATAATTTTTGTAAAAAAATGCAATTCAACAAAGCCTTTGTATCGATGTATTCTCCAAGATCTGGAACTGCAGCTGAAAAGCAATTCAAAGACAATGTAAATCTCAAAGAAAAAAAATCTCGGTGGTTAAAATTAGACAATCTAATCAATAAATAATTTTTACAAAGTACAAGCCGGAACAAAGTATAATTCCGGCTAGTTAAAATTCTTGATCATTTTAATCGTAACATTATAGAACAATACAGTACTTGTTAACCCCGGTTTATTTCAAAAGTTTCAAAAATTGATCCAAGGTTTTAGAACCTAAGTCACCTTCTCCATATTTCCGTACAGAAACTTTCTCAGCTTTCTGCTCTCTCTCTCCAGTAATCAACATATATGGAATTTTTAACATCTCTGCCTCACGAATTTTTTTACCTATTGTGTTTGCACTAGTATCTAACTCAACACGGATATTTTCATTAAGTAATTTTTTTTGAATTTTTTCAGAATATGTATTAAATTTATCAGATATGCTTATAATCTGAACTTGTATCGGAGCTAAGTCAAAAGGGAAAGCACCAGCTGTATGTTCCAAAAAAATCGCCATAAAACGTTCAAAAGAGCCTAATATTGCCCTATGAATCATCACAACTCTCTTTTTTTTACCTTTTTTATTTATAAATATTAAGTCAAATCTTTCTGGTAAATTAAAATCAAGCTGGATAGTAGAAAGTTGCCATTCTCTAGAATAAGCGTCCTCAATAAAAAAATCAGCCTTTGGTCCATAAAAAGCAGCTTCCCCAAGTTTTTCTTCAAAGCTCATGTTGACTTTTTTCAAAGCGCTTCTTAATAAATCTTCGGCTTTTTCCCACATCTCATCAGTACCAATATAGTCTTTTTTATTATCTTTTCCTCTCAAAGACAACATAATTTTAAATTTATCAAAACCGAGTTTTTTCAAAGTTCTCTGTTGGAGTTTAAGGGTTTGAATAAATTGATCTTCAACTTGACTTGGTGCACAAAATATATGCCCGTCATCTATTGTAAATCCTCGAGGTCGTGCAAGGCCAGAAACTTCTCCTGATTTTTCTCTACGATAAACCACACCAAACTCAGCCAATCTGTATGGTAAATCTTTATAGCTATGTTGTTCTGCTAAATAAACTTGTACATGATGTGGACAATTCATTGGACGTAAAACATATTTTTCACCATTTAAGTCCATTTCCGGAAACATATCTTTTTTATAGTGTTGTAAGTGTCCAGAAGTTATATATAAATCAGATTTTGCAATATGCGGAGTACGGACAAATTTATACCCATCTTTTAAACATTCACACATAACTAAATTTTCAATTTGCGATCTAAGTGTCTCGCCTTTTGGCATCCATATTGGTAAACCAATTCCAACTTCTGAAGACTGAATAAATATACCTAATTTTTGTCCGATCTTTTTATGATCAATTTCTTTAATTTTTTCTTGATTTTTCAAATAATCTTCAAGTTCTTTTTTATCCTCAAAAGCTGTACCATATATTCTCTGCATTTGAGTATTTTCTTCATCACCTCTCCAATATGCGCCAGCAATAGATAGAAGTTTGAAGGCTTTAATTTCTTTAGTATTTTTTATATGTGGCCCCTGACATAGATCTACAAAAGACCCGGTCTTATAAAACGAAACTTCCTCACCTGGAATTTCTTTAACTAATTCAATTTTGTACAGTTGTTTAGCTTCTTGTAAAAATGCAATGGCTTTCTCTTTCGGTTCATTGTATTGCTCAAAACTATAACTTCGTTGTATGAACTTTTGCATTTTTTTCTCAAGTATTTCCAAATCTTCAGGAATAAGAGTTCTTGGTAATTCAAAATCGTAATAAAACCCATTTTTAATATTTGGGCCTGTTCCTAACTTTGCTTCTGGAAACATTTCAAGTACTGCAGCTGCAAGAGCATGACTTGTAGAATGTCGGATTTTTTCTAAGTTTTCCTGTTTTGACATATCTTAATTATAGGAGATAGAACCTAGTTGAGTCAAATGCTTTACAATACTATACTTAATAGTTGTAAATAGTTATAATAAATATATGAAAAAATTTATCATCATACTTTCTTTGATTTCGATTATTCTTGTACCCAATCTAGGGTTTGCACAAACACAATTTTTAAGCGAAGAAGAACGAGATGCACAAGAACAGGTAGAGAACATCGAAGATATACAGGGAAATAAACCCGAAGGAGTAGGTTTAGTTCTTGGAGAAGAAGACTTAAATCTTGAAAAACCTGCAAATGTACCAGGTGATTTAAGTTATTCATTTAGAAGATTTCGGGAAAATATCATATCTGCTTTTACATTCAAAAAACTCAGTAGAATCAAATATTCTATGACTTTATCAAATCGTAGGATGGGAGAATTGGAAGTTTTGATAAATAGAAGTAAATGGTCAAAAGCCAAATCAACAATTAAACTATATGAAGGTTATATTAAAAATACCCAAACTAATTTTGAAAATTTAACGCGCGAAGAAAGAGATCAAGTAGATACACAAACCAATAGCGATCTATTGAATTTTATTACAGCTTTAAGTATATTTTCAGAAAATGAAGATAACGGCTCTATAAAATCCAAACTTGATTCAGTTCTAGATAAAACAGTAGAATTTCAAAAGGATATCGGTTTATAACCAATAGGAAATTTAGAAGTTAATTTTAATACGATTTGTTGGACCTCAATTGGTCCTTTTTGTTTAGTTAAAACTTGATTTATTAGTATTGCGATTTCTCGCACTTCTCTTTCTTTCATACCTCTGGATGTAATAGAGGGACTGCCTACTCTTATTCCTGAAGGATCTAGAGGTTTCCTTGTATCATAAGGAATCATATTTTTGTTTACAAATATTCCTGCTTCCTCAAGTAACTTTTCTGCACCTGAACCACTTATTTTTTGTTTTGTTAAATTTATTAAAAATAGATGATTATCGGTACCTCTACTAACAATTTCAAATCCTAAATTTGTTAATTCAGAAGCTAAAATTTGAGAATTTATAATTACTTGTTTTGTGTATTCTTTAAATTCTCTTGTTTTGGCTTTTTCTAGAGTGAGAGCGATAGCACCAATAGTGTTCTCGTGCGGTCCACCTTGAATACCTGGGAACACACTACGAGCTAATACTTTTGCGTATTTAACTCGAGCCATAACAATTGCACCTCGTGGACCTCGTAAAGTTTTATGAGTAGTTGTTGTAACTATATCAAAATGCGGTACTGGATTTTCCAAAATTCCAGACGCAACCAAACCAGAAATATGTGATATATCAGCCAAAGTATAAGCTCCAACTTTTTTTGCAATATCAGAAAATCTTTTCCAATCTAGATTTCGAGAATAAGCAGAAAAGCCAGCAATAATTAATTTTGGTTTTTCAGCAATAGCCATCTTCTCTATTTCATCCATATTAAGAATTCCAGATTTTTTATCAACTCCGTATTGAACAATATTATAAAATTTACCTACTGCAGTAATCTTATGCCCATGAGATAGATGTCCACCACTATCAAGGGCCATGCTCATTATTTTATCCCCAGGTTTGAGCAATGCAAAATATACAGCTAGATTTGCTGGAGTTCCGGAATATGGTTGAACGTTCACATATTCTGCTTGAAAAATTTCTTTAACTAATTTGATGGTATAGTTTTCAATCTCATCAAAATATTCCATACCCGAATAATATCTTTTACCCGGATATCCTTCAGCATATTTATTGGTCAATATAGATCCAGTCACTGCTAAAACATCCGGATAGGTATAATTCTCTGAGGCAATTAGATTAATTCCCTGCTCTTGGCGTATTCTTTCTTTTTCAATTAAATCAAATATTTTACTTTTCATTTTTTATTTTTATTAATTCATATAATGCGGCTACTATAAATGCTGCTTGTAAAATAATGAATATATAATCTCCCAAATAAATACTATAAGCTTCTAGGCAAATACCACCGATAATAAATATTATATCTTGTTGTTTTTCATTTCTTCTTAAAAGCCCTATTATGATTAAAATCAAACCAATAGCACCGATAATTTTGAATATTATATCCATGCATACATCTTATCATAAAAATAAATACCCTGACGGGGGCCAAAGTAAAAAGGGAGGAACCGCAATATATAAATCCGTTATAGAGACTCTGTAAATTTATTATTACATTATTTACCAAATCTCTCTTGGATAAGTGCTATTAGATCTTTTGTTACCTCTAGTATTTTTTGATTTGCGTTTACCTGTACCCAATTTAGTTCCAAGGCTAGTTCTGCATGTAGCTCAGATACTTTTTCAACTAATTTTCTATTATCTTCATGTGTATGATTTTTTTCATGCCCGGTATCAAAAGGTTTGCCTACGAGCACTATTTCCAAATCTGGTTTCAAAAGTCCGGAATTTAACTTAATAAGATAATTCTTATCTACTCCAGTAGCTATACCCCAGACTATACTTGTTCCAATATAATCTTCCGCCAAAACCCAAATACCTTCTTCTAATAATTTTTCTATTTCTGGTTGATATTGATAACGATTAGTTGCTTGCAAAGTCTGAAATGCTAGAGGATCGAGTTTGTATGGATTACCTTCTCTAAGGTATTGATTTATCAAAACTCCTGTTGGATCAAGGTCGTATATCGCGTATTTTACAACTTTGACTTTTCTTCCTTTTTTTTGAAGTTGTTTTTTTATAGCTTGAACCTGCGTGGTTTTACCCAAATTATTTCCACTATATAGTGTGATAAATTTTCCAATATTTTTATATGCCATCTCTATATTAAATTACTTTGAATCTGAGCTGCTTTCACAGTATTTTCCAATAAATAAGCAATAGTAATCGGTCCTATACCGCCCTTGGGTGGAGTGATAAGCTCAGCATTTTGACAAACTTCTCCAAACCTTACATCTGATGCAGCGTCTATCACGATAGTACCTTTTTTTATCATATCACCACCAATTAAATCATCCTTTCCAGTAGAAGAAATTATTATATCAGCAGACAAAGTTTTTTCAGCCAAATTTATTGTATCCCTTCCGATCATTTCGTATCCTATGCCACGAGCAGAAAGGATATTTGCCAATGGTTTTCCAACCAGTCGCCCACGACCTACTAGCAATATTTTTTTATTATGAAAATTAACCTTATATTCATCAAATATTTTTAATATTGCTTTTGGGGTTGGAGGTATAAATTTAGAATTACCAGAAAGATTATCGACGTCTTTTTGTAAATCCAAAGCACTTAAAACTCTATCTGTGTTAAATTTTTCAGGTAGTGGTAATTGAACAATAATTCCATGAATTTTTGAATCTTGACTAAGCTTTCCTAAACAATCCAATATTTTTTCTTCAATAGCATTGGATTTATATTTCTTAAGAACAAATCGAATACCAAGCCTTTTTGCCTGTAGTTGTTTATTTCGAACATATATATTGGAGTTTCTATCCTCACCAACCAACACGACTGCCAAAGTAGGAATTACCCCCTGATTACGTAGATCTCGAACTTCAGATCGTAAATTATTACATATTCTTTCTGAAATTTTTACTCCATCAACTATCATTTTTTATTGCTACTCCCAAAAGTTTTTTTTCCTCTTTCGCTATCACTCAACTGATCTACCTCAACGATTTTTGGCAACTCAACTTTTTGAATTAACATCTGTGCAATTTTATCGTGCTTATGAATTTCATAATCCTGTCTACTTGTATTGTACATGATTATTCGAATCTCTCCCCTATATCCAGCATCTATTACTCCACCCATAGTTTTGATTCCAAATTTTGCTGGTACACTACTTCTGTCCCATATCAAGCCAACAAAACCATCCGGTATTTCAGCTGCAATTCCGGTTTCAATTATTACTCTTTCTCCACTCTTAACTAATTTTTCTTCAACAGAATAAAGGTCAAGTCCTGCATCTCCCTTATAGGCTGTGTTCGGAACTTTTGCTTCAGGATTTGTTTTTTTTATATTTAAAATCATTGCTTGCCATACTCTTCTACGCTTTTATCAAGAATCTCAAAATCTATACTCGCTTCTTCAAAAACTCTCTTTGTATCATCGGCTGCATGATAATCCTTTCTAGCTACCACTCTCTTAATTCCAGCGTTAATAATTAATTTTGCACATATATAACACGGAACCATATTACAATACAAAGTACTTCCGTCTATTACAATTCCATACCTTGCAGCTTGTACAATTGCATTTTGTTCAGCATGAGCTGTTCTCACACAGTGATTCGATATTTTCCCATCACCATGCACTGTTTTCTTGAATTCATGACCAATATCATCACAGTGCTCTAACCCTGCGGGTGACCCTACATATCCAGTAGATAGTATTCTATTATTTTTTGTAATTACTGCTCCACTTCTTCCACGATCACAAGTACTTCTACCACCAACAACCTGAACAAGTTCAATAAAATATTCGTCCCAAGTCCATCTGATATATGGTTCTTCTGGTACTTCATTTGCATGAATTGTATCAAGTTGTTCTTTTTTTTCGTCGGGATTTATGGGTATAGAAACTCTACGCTCGGTAAGTTTTTTTATTTTTTGATTAAACCACCAAATACTACCTAGAACTATAACAAAAAACAGAAGAATAGAAACTAAAATAATTATTTCCATATTAATAAGTTTAACTGGTAATTTTTAATTATAACGAATATTTCAAAAAAGCGCTATTTTATATTATTTTCTTTCAAGATCTCATCTATTTTTTTATTCAAATCCTCAATTGTGCCATTGTTCATTACTTTGTAGTCCGCCATACTTATACAAATATCAAGTCTTTGAACGTTATTACCACTCGTTTCAGCTTTTTCTTTATTCATAAATTCTTCAAAAGTCTGTTTATGTTCTCCTTCGCGAGCTCTTTTTTGTGACCTCTCCCATCTAAGCGTCGGGTCAGCATCCACAGCGATAAATAAAAAATCTGGTCTTTGTTTTAATAGTTTGACTTCCTCGGATTTACGAATTGCTGAAATTATAAAATTACCTTCTTTTACATCACCGATTCTAGATAAAGCTTCTCGAGCCAGAGAATCAGGACCTTTTTCATGTGCTACATCATTTCCTAAATCACGTAAATTATCGCGAGTTTTTTCTATTCCTCTCTCTTCAGCAATCTCACGCAAAATTACGGACAAAGAATAGTGTTTTAATCCTTTAGTCATCAAATATTCTGAAACTTGATCTTTACCAGAAGACAAGGTTCCTGTAAGTCCTATGATCATATTTATCCTTATTTAATTAATATATATATATATATTTTACCAGATTATATTAAAAAAATAAAAAATCGTTTGTATAACGATTTATTGGTGGGTTCGGACGGACTTGAACCGTCGGCCTCCACGATGTCAACGTGACGCTCTAACCAACTGAGCTACGAACCCAAATAATAAAAATTACACCGGGTTGTTTCTATTTCTTATTACTTATTTTTCCCTCGACTCGCTTTGCTCGCTCAAGGCTACGCTTGGCTTTTACTTTTATTATTTTTATTTTCTTTTCTTCCATTTTTGGAATAGTAATCCTCAAAACTCCATCACTCATTTCTGCTTCAGTACCCTCATGTCTTACCTCGCACGGCAATGGCACGACTCTTTGAAAGGAACCATAGTTTACTTCTTTGTGATAATAGTCTTTTTCATCAACTTCTTTTTCATCTTTTTTTTCACCAGAAATTCGAATTGCTGTGTCCCCTATCTCTATATCTAAATTATCTTCGTCCACTCCTGGAATTTCTGCTTCTACGATCACGCTACCTCCCTTAGAAGAAACATTTATCTGAGGAAGTGTAAGTAAGTTTTGTTTTGTAAAAAAAGCATCATCAAAAGTTTTGTCAATCGCGTCGTGTAAAGAATTTACTTCTCTAGATGTCGACCATGACGACATATCTTTTGGTGCATCTATCTCCTTTTTTTTATCTGTCAAGTTAGTGTTTTCACAAAAAATATCATCAAATTCTAAATCGAAGAAATTAGCTATTTGTAAAGCTAGGATTATAGAGGGCAAATACTTGCCAGTCTCAAGTGCATTTATTGTTTGTCTGCTCACATTCAGAGAGTCAGCTAAATCCTCCTGAGTTAAATTGTTTTCTTTGCGCAAATTTTTTAAATTCACTGCAATATTTTCGGCTTTCACGCTTTTATTGTAAAGCAAACTTTACAGATCTGTCAACCTTTAACAAGCTCAAAGCTATGATAGATATTTCTTAGATATTTCAATGATTTCATTTGGTGAATGTTGGCTTTTTATCAAATAATCTGCTGCTCCTGCTTTAATCCCCCTATCCTTATCATCGTCACTACCCCCAACATTCGTAAGAAGTATCACGGGAATATTTTTTAAATCGGGTTCTTCTTTTATTTTCTTCAACAACCCAAAACCATCAAGTTTTGGCATCATCACATCACTAATAATAAGATTTGGGTTGAAACTTTGAGCTTTCTGTATACCCTCTTCTCCATTTGCAGAAATCTCGACCTCAAATCCAGCTATTTCAAACTTTTTTGCATACATCTTTCGAAGCATCGGGTCATCATCTACGATTAATATTTTTTTATTCATATTATTTATTATATTTCAGTCTATCCAATAAAATCAAAGAATCAATCCTCAAATTTATATTTAGTGTTTGGGTAATTCTCTCGTCGTTGTTTTTTATCGATATTTACATCCACGATTTTACCTTCTTTTTTTACTTGCTTTGTTTTATTTTTTTTCCAATAGTACCAACCTACCACAGCCCCTATAAGAATCAAAACAGATGTAACTCGAGCAATGTACCACAATATATCACTGCTATCAGTTTTCTTTTTATTAGTCTTGGTTTCAACTTTCAAAGTCTTACTTCGAGCACCCTCTTTCCTGTTTTCATCATAGGCAGTTACAGCAAAGTAGTAGAATTTTTCAAATTCAAGTCCCTCAATTTTGTATGTATTATCATCACCCGTGTCAACTTCTTCGTTAAGACCCTTTCTTCGATCTCCCCAATATAGTTTATACCCATCCAAATTTTCATCATCCACTTCGTCCCAAGATATTTCTATAAAATCACTCCCCTTTTCCAAGACTTCTAAATTAGTTGGTGCAACCAAAGTAACAGTAGTATCTTCCTCTGGATCAACTTTTTGAATATCTTCCTCGTCCCCAAGACCTTCCACCGGTCCATAGGTCACAAAATGAAAATCAGCTACATTATCTACTCCAGCTAATATCGCATGTCCACCTGTATATCCACCCACTCCATCTGCTTGTCCATAACTCCATCTCGCATCATTATCAGAGGATTGCAAATACAAACCATACTCATCTCCAATAGTCATGCTTGGAAAATTATTAAAATCAAAATACAAAGTTCGACCACCTGGAACTAGATTTTCAGTAATAGTACTACTAGATAAACTAACACCTGATTTTTTTAAAATTAACGTAAAGTCATATACACCACCAGATATAGTGTCTATTACTACCTCTGCACCACTCAATACACTTTTTTCTGGTTTAAAGGTCTGAGCCATTGGTAAGTTTGTGTTTATGTTGTAAGTACCAAAATCTGGAGATGGTTTGTAACTTTGATCAACTTCAAATACCGTAGCTTGTACAAAACTTGTTGGTACTATCAATATCAAAAATACAAATAAATAAATAAAATGTTTCTTCATATACATATATAATATAAGTAAAATCAGGTTTACTCAAGCTTAGAACAAAGGTAGACAAAATTCAAAAAATCTGCTATTATTGACTGCGTGATCTGGTATTTGTACCTAAACAAGTGGGGCTGTATTAGCTTCGACAATTGTTATAAATTATTTCTGCAAACCGAGCAAGTTTGTTTACTCGTTAAAATAACAAACAACAGATAAGTGCAAACTTATTTGACAGGGTCAAAACCGCTTTTAGTGGTTTTGCACCTGTACCAGTTGTTGCTTAAATTCAACAACCGTCTAACTCAAGTTCTGCTCGAAACCTGAGATTAGGCGACATATTTCGAGCTGCAGAAAATATTTACCTCAAACATTTTCTAAAGACAAAGAGGTTATGGGTAAAAGTTTTTTACTGATTTTAAGCTTTTATCTGAACAAAAATCAAATCAGTTAAGTTTGTAAACTGAGATAATTTTTACATTTGGACCGGGGTGCAACTCCCCGCAGCTCCACCACCACTTTTTACAGGAGTAGAAGGCCTTATTTTGAGGTCTTTTTTATATAAAACGAATAAATCAATACGCCGATAAAGCCTATCAATATCAACCAAAGCCAAGTAGCTTCTGTGTTATTATTTTCCTCTGCTCCTACGCCAAGCACTTTACCTTTTTTAGCTTCTTTAGTGCCTATTAATATAATTTCTTGTACTGGCTTCGTAGTAATCTCTTTAGATATCTCTTCTCTATCTATTTCAATGCCATTTTTATAAGTAATTTTGACAGTTATGGTTTTTATTCCATCAACACCCTTTTGTTTAATAGTTGTCTTGTCTTTTTCAAGAGATGGGTCCCCTTCTTCAGAACTTGAGAAGGGTACAAGCTCCTCGCGAGTTACTTCATTAGTAGTGTATTTATCCTTAGGAGGTAAAATAGTGGTATTGTGACAATGCCTTACATCCCACCCAACTCCCCAAGAATCACAATTAGTACGACAATAATGACATCCATCACCTGCCGTATTACCTGGATGAGCAAAAATAGGAGTTGCTATTATAAAAACAAAAAAGATTGCCCCAAAAGCAATCATAAACTTACAGATATTCTTCATTACACCCCCAAGTTATTTCAACTACATACTAACAATAAAGTATTAATATGTAAACACCTAAAGGGATGTATTAGAACTGTAGAAGTCATTTAAAAGTATTTTCTTCCACCTCCCTATTTCCTCCAGAAGTGGGTGTAAACTTTTGCCCTTCAGCTCCACCACTCCTGTTAATCAGTATAAAAAATGACCTATTTAAAGGTCTTTTTTATTGACTCCGATTGCTCAGATTCCTTTGATATTATTACTAATTCTTCGACTTTCTGATATGATATAATTAATAAATTATAAGTATAATAAAACTCATAATAAAATGATAAATAAAAAGACAAGTAAAGCAAAGCGATGGGATTTGCTAGAAGCAAATGTGGAAATAAGATTCCAGTCACAGCTTCCACCCGACACAATCTTAGGAGTAATATATGGCGATTTAATTAAAAAGTATAAGGGTCCGGAGAACCTACCCATTTTACAAATTCCTGAAAAAGTTAGGTTAATCGATCCAAATTTAAAATTTCAACCATATTACAAATTTACTAACCAAGATTTTTCGTTAGAATTAGGTCCTAAAATATTAATAATTAGAAATCAACCGTATATTAAAGCGAGTAAATATGTTAAATGGAAAAAGTTTTCCGAAGAAATTAAAAGCGTTTATAAAATGATTCAGTATTCTAAGATTATAAACAAGATTGAAAGAATAGGAGTGCGCTATATAAACTTTTTTGAAAACTTAGATATTTTTAAGAAGATTAGAATTGAAGTCAATTCACCCGAACTAATTGTAAAGAATATATTTTTGGTTATTGATGCTGAGGAAAATAATTTTAAAAGCAAGGTCCGAATTTCGAATAAATCCGAAATAAATATTAATAGCAAAATTAAAAACGGATCAATCATTGATATTGATACGTATTGTGAAAATCCAGATAAAAGCCTCGATATTCCAAAAGAAATTACCAAAGGACACGACATTACTAAAAAAATACTTTTAGATCGAGTATAATCTAAAGAATATATAGATTCTACAAATAAATAAGTATAAAAAAATGAAAGAATTTATAACATCTATATATGATCAATCTGATTATTTTCAGGTCAAAAATTATGTTGAACCTAAAGAATTTTATACGGCAATATCAAATGTTGACAACCGGAGTATTGGTTTAGAGACTAGCTATACATCAAAACTATCTGAGCTTTTCAAAACAACAAATCGAAGAAAAATAATTTCATTAATTAATAATGATTCACATTTATTTAAATATTTATATGAGATCTATTATCGAATTATAGATAATTTTAATTCAAATGATATTTCTCTTGAGCCTGATGAAGAAGACGTAAATACAATAAATATAATCGTTACTACCAAAACATCACCCGAGGTAACATTACAAAACTTAAATAAATTTAATGAAAAATATTTTATCAATGTTAATCCGGATCTAAAAAATAAAGTTAGTATTGGGATTAATCAATTATGAGCTTTGACTGGGAAAATTACATTACATTAGCAGAAGATCTTAAAACTAAACGAAATATTAGTATTAAAGAAGCATATCACCGTTGCATTATAAGCAAAGCATACTATGGGATTTTTAAAATAATTTACGAATTTCTTCAAACTGAAGGTTTTAATCCAAAGAGGAATGTTCATAGGTCCACTATCGATCAACTTGAACAAGCCCCGGATCCAATTAGAAAAACAATTGCATCAAATCTACGTACGCTTAAAATAAAAAGAGTAAAGGCCGATTACGATTCAGGTATTACTATGAATTTACAAGATGCAGAATTTCAAATTATTTTAGCCAAAGAAGTTTTAAAACAATTTAAGGAACTCAAAGACTCCGAAATAACATAACAATATGTAACTCAACTAAGGGATACTCTACTCCCGTAATAATCATTTACCAAGATCTTTCTCCACCTCCTCAATTCCTTCAGGATTGGGTGTAAACTTTTGCCCTTCAGCTCCACCACCACTTTTTACAGGAGTAGAAGGCCTTATTTTGAGGTCTTTTTTTATTGAATAAATAGATGTTTTATAGTATAATTATTATCTTTAGTACTTTACCAATCAGGTATACAAAAACAAAGGAGAAGATAAATGTCTACAGGTTCAAGTAAAGGACGATTGGGTGATATCTTGGTAGAACAAGATGTAATCAAACCTGACGATTTAGAAAAAGCTTTGAAAGAATCTAAAAGAACCGCCGCTCTCATTGGTGATGTTTTAGTAATGAGAAAATATTGCACTCGAGATCAGATAGTGAAAGCACTGTCAGTGCAATTTGATATCCCTGTTTATAATCCTGCAGAAGATAGGTTTGACTCAGGGCTTATCGGCAAAATTGATTCTAACAAAGTCAATGAAAACCAAATATTTCCATTGTACATAAACAATGGAAAGTTGGTTGTTGCAATAGTAGATCCTACGAATATTCAAGCCGAAGAAAACGTACATCACTCTTTTAACTTGGATTTGGATCGAAGAATAATCCATCCTGATGAATTCCAAAAATTAATTCGGGATCACTTGGGGTTATCAATGCAGGTCCGATCTCTTATCGAAAGGATCAGCAAAGAAGAAGAAACTAGTGACATCGGTGTCGACCTAGGTCCTAGGTTAGAAAGGCTTACAAAGGAGAAACTGCCTGAATTACCTCCTACGGCACAACTTGAATTTAGTATTGTTGCTGAAGCAATAAGACGCGGGGCTTCGGATATTCATTTTCGACCTATGGGCCCAGGTATTGTGATTTTATATCGCATAGATGGTTGGTTAGAAAATGTTTTAGTCATCCAAGACCCAGCAATTGCCCGTAGAATTCTTGCTCGTATTAAAGTTTCTGCTGGTTGTGAGTCTCATGAATGGCGGAAAAAACAAGAAGGAAGAATAAACTACGACATTGACGGAATAGATGTATACGTACGGGTAGCAATCCATCCGATTGTTGCAAAAGAGGGTTCCAACACTCAACTGATAGTGATGAGGCTCTTAAGACAAGGGAATATCGCGGTGAACTTTGGAGATCTTGGGCTTAGCCCAGTAAATGAAACGTTGTTAAACGAGCTTATCGAAAGACCTTCGGGAATCGTACAAATAGTAGGACCAACTGGTTCTGGTAAAAGTACGACTCTTGCTTCAATCCTCACAAGGCTAAATACCGGAGATAGAAATATCATAACTATCGAAGACCCGGTCGAATATCACATAGAAAATGTGAATCAAGTAGAGGTAAATACTAACCCTCATGTTGATATCAGATTTGAAAATGTGATAATGAGCTTCCTACGATCAGACCCAGATATCATTATGATCGGTGAAACTCGTAATAGAGAAACGGCTCAAGCAGCAGCTGATGCAGCAAATACCGGTCATCTGGTTTTTACAACACTGCATGCAAATAACGCTGCTGGAGTTCCCGCTCGATTAAATGAATTAGGTGTTGAACGATATTTAATCAACAACACTACGTCTGGAGTTATAGCTCAGCGTCTTTTACCAATCCTCTGCCCAAAATGCAGGATCTCTCTTGAACCAGGATCTCCCGACTTCCATTCGCAAATTGAAATTATGAACGGGGCTTATGATCCAAGCGACGATAAATATCGTGATGGGATAATGATATTCGAGAATGCTCCGTCAGGATGTCCGTATTGTAATTACAAAGGATTCAAGGGCAGGACCGGTACCTTTGAAATAATGGTGATTACAAACAAAATGAGGAAGCTCATTGAAGAAACTTTATCTATCCATAGAATCAAAGCTTTAGCATACGAAGAAGGAACTCGAAGTATGTGGCAAGATTCTGTGGAAAAAGTTTTAGCTGGAATCACAACCTTAAACGCTGTTTTAAAAACAGTTGAACGTGACGAAGTAATACCAGCCTAAAACAATCCTATGAATACACGGCTCACCAATATGGTGAGCTTTTTTATGTAAACACCTAAAGGGATGTCTTAGAACTGTAGAAATCGTTTACCAAGATCTTTCTCCACCTCCTTAGTTCTTCCAGAAGTGGGTGTAAACTTTTACCCTTCAGCTCCACCAAGCATTTTTACAGGAGTAGAAGGCCTTATTTTGAGGTCTTTTTTGATTGACAAAAAGCTAATATTAAGTTATAATTCAGTGTTTGATTTGAAACTTACAATTGGAGGAAATACAATGGCCAAAAAAAGTAAAGATTCAAAAAAGGATTATTCGAGCGTCGGGGACATTGGGGTAAAATATTCAGTTACAAATCCCGAGGACATCGAAAAATGTCATTCAACGTTCGAGGAATTCTGCGAAATTGTTGATCTTGTGGGTCATACTCACTCTCCACACGCAGTACAACTATCTATCGACAAAGAGGGTCGTGTTGTAATCGAATGGCTTGTGGGTGGCCCAATGCCGATAATGGGATACACGTCTGAAATACCAGTTTTTACACACTGGCATCCCGTTTCTTTCGAAAGTGATGGCACTACTATCGATAGATACGGCGAACTTTCCGGTAAGTTGCCGTCTGAAGCGACTTTCACGTTACCCCTTTCTTGTTAACCTTGTTACTAACATTTCATCCCGCCAATATGGCGGGTTTTTGATAAAGAAAAGTTCATTATTTTGAGGTCTTTTTTGATTGACAAAAATAAGAAATTTTAATATAATCTACTATTATATTCGTACATCAAATTCTGGGAGGTGAAAATAATGGTTCCTGATTCAGATTTCAACATCAGTATAACGAATATGCCTGATTTTTGTGATTTTGTTATTTCTCCCCCTCACTTAACAAACTCTGAGCTACGAGAAAAGACAAACGAAATAGCAATAATCGTTACAACACCGCTTCACACAATTCACGCCGTACGAATTGAATTGAGGGATATTCCAAGCCAAGCTAGACTTCTTGTCCTACCGGTTTCTCCATACCTCAGAGAAACAGTAGAGGACCTCTTCTTCAAAGGGAAAATCTTTGCCATCCAATATCCAGAATTTATTTTTCTCTGGAAATTCGCAGACGCACCAGCCTAGAAGTTATAAATACTAATTCATATGCTACCTTTTTCGGGTGGCTTTTTCTTTACCCAAAATTCCCAGATACTCCCGTTGAAAGTATTGACAAATATAAAGTCTTGTGCTATACTTTGTTTATTAAATAGTAATAAAATCAACGGGACTTAATGTATACAAAAAGTCCCTTCAAATCAAATACAGTAAACAACACCCCCTATAATAGGGGGCTTTTCTTTATGCAAACACCTAAAGGGATGTCTTAGAACTGTAGAAGTCATTAATCAAAATTTTCTTCCACCTCCCTATTTCCTCCAGAAGTGGGTGTAAACTTTTACCCTTCAGCTCCACCAACACTTTTTACAGGAGTAGAAGGCCTTATTTTGAGGTCTTTTATATATAAAAACTACCCTAAATATCCGAGGTAGTTTTTTTATTTAAATTTAATTTATTAAAATCTTATTTTTTAATATTTTTTTGTTCTTGTATCCATTTCATTTTTTCAGCTATTTGTTCATCAGATAAACCTTCTTTCTTCCACATCTCTTGCATTTTATCCAATTTGTCTTGATACATCTGTTTACGTTCTTCGATTGTCATATTTAAATAATCGTCTTTTTTTTCTAATTTCTCTTTTCCCATCTCATGTTTTAGTTCATCAACAGTCATCCCCTTTTTTTCAGCTACTTGTTCAATCTTGTCCCGGTGCCATTCATATTTAAACCAATTATTTTTGCCATCTTCGGCAATAACTGTTCGGGTTAGAATAGCTCCTACTCCCAAAATTACTACAATTCCGATTATACTAATTATTTTTTTTGACATTTTTTCCTCTTATTAGCTTAACTATCAACTCTTCTAGATGATATTATCAAACAATTAACTTTATGTAAACACCCAAAGGGATGCTTAAGAACTGTAGAGATCGTTCACCAAGATCTTTTTCCATCTCCTTAGTTCTTCCAGAAGTGGGTGTAAACTTTTACCCTTCAGCTCCACCACTACTTTTTACAAGAGTAGGAGGCCTTATTTTGAGGTCTTTTTTGATTGACAAAAGAGTGATTTTGTAATAATATGGATCATTCATTAACAATCAAAAATCAATAGAGTAACTTCTGAACTCTAGCCAAAAATCAGGAGCGTTCACACTCTTGGAGGTGTGAAATGATCATTCCGGATGAAAAAAAAGGTACAATATTATACCTTATAGGGTTGGACGATTGGGTATTAATTCCCGATGGAACAGTTATAACCACAACGCATGGCGAAAAGTTTATCAAAAGAGGGGCAGACATGCCCGACGCACTCGATCATTCTGTTGCAGGATATTACCCTTGTGGCTTTGTCAAAGGAGAGGAACTACCTTCCGAAATTAAGTTTTCGGAGATGGATGAATATATCCTATAACTCCCATTCTTAACAAGGGATGATTTTGAAAAATATCATAACCCCGCCTAGCGCGGGGCTTTTCTTTATGTAAACAACTACAATAATACAAAAAATACCCCGTAGGGTATTTTGTAAATATTGATTGGACTGATGAAAAAAGAGTTATCCAGAAGCTTTTTTCGTAAACCGTGGTAAAAGATAAGCCAGTAATGCAGATAGTGTTATGATGATTGTCACAACTATACCCGAAGATACTGTCTGTTTTTCGGTAAATCCTTCACCAACAATTACTGTTATATATCCGGATATTCCAGTAATTACAATCCCTACTATCATAAACCAGAATGCCGGCGTTAACTTCTGATAACCGAAATAGAAGATTGCACTGATACCCATCAACACCCAACCAAACAACCAAATGTTTAGCAACATTATTCAGCTCCCTGATAATTTGATGAACAAATTGACTATTAATTATAGTATAAACGACTACTTGTGTCAATCAACTATGGGATACTCCACTACTATAATAATCACTCACCAAGATCTTTCTCCACCTCCCTATTTCCTCCAGGAGTGGGTGTAAACTTTTACCCTTCAGCTCCACCACCACTTTTACAGGAGTAGAAGGCCTTATTTTGAGGTCTTTTAATTTATAAAGATATTTTTTAATTTGTTTCGAATTTGTTTATTATTAAACTTAAAAATCAAGAAAAATATTAAATGTTTAAGAAAACTCTGACTTTTAAATAAGAAAAGGTATTTTTCCTGTCTTCTTTTGTTTACTAAGTATTCACTGATTAGATTTTTGCCTTTATTTATGCCCAAAATGTCCGAAGCGATCTGTCTACCGGAAAGTATCGCTGAATATATTCCCTCCCGAGTTATCGATGAGGTTAAGCCCGCAGCATCGCCTGCCAAAAAAATATTATTAAATTTATAACCTTGATAATCGCTATTGATAAGCGCGGACTCAAACCTTCCCCTGCTAAAATCAATTTTATGTTCTTTTAACCACTGATCGAAGTTAGTTTTTAATTTTTTAGCAGTAAAGCATCCGCTGTCCGACCCACAACCAATAGAATCATAATTTTTGTGAGGAAATATCCATAAATAACCGGTTCCCCAAAGTTTATTATCAAAAAATATCTCTAACTTGTTAAATCGTTTGGGAATAATATACTGAATAGCAATGCTGGATTTTCTACTAGACAGTTTCAAATATTTTCGAACTTCTGAAAGTGCTCCGTCTGCACCAACCATAAAATCAAAATTAATTATTTTGCCGCCACTCAATTCCAAAGAATTATCAGAAAGAATTTTTCTTACGGAAACTCCTTTTAAAATTTCGATATTCTTGAACTGTTTTAATTGACCTAATTGATATTGACCTAAATTTTTCCTGTCAACTGTAGCAATCAAATCGCTGTCGTGAGTAATTTCAAAACACGAATCTCGATAATGAAAAAAAACTTTTTTAAAGGATATATCTAAAAGTTCTTTAGGAATCCAATTTAAGTCTTTAGAGCTTAAACCACCTGCACAAATCTTTGTACCGATAACTTGATTTCTTTCAATTATGAGTACGCTTAACTTAGAATTGCCTAGATTATAGACACACTCAAGACCCGCTGGTCCAGCTCCGATAATTACAACATTGTATTTTTTGCTCATATAAAGAATTATATCAAATTAAAACAAGCTCAACCTCACAATCCCAACCTCTAAGTTGATTCTAACATCGTCCAAACTCCCGAGCCAAACATTTTACAGAAGTAGAAGGCCTTATTTTGAGGTCTTTTTTGATTGACAGATTAGATATTTTATTACATAATTAACTATTCTTTTTGAACATTACAAGGAGGCAGACAATATGGTCATAATGTTGGCTAGAACGCTAATAGTCGTTGCAGCTATTTGTTATACGGTCGCTGTAACACTATCTCGCAAGGAACTAAAAAGCTTCCACGCAAAGCTTTTTTTGTCAGGACTTTTAAGTGACCTGGTAGGAACTACACTGATGTACATTATGATGCTCAATGAAGGAATTGCCTGGAGTATACATAGCGCAGTTGGAGTATTTGCGCTTGTATTTATGGGAATTCACGCATTTTGGGCTATTTGTGCATCAAGGTATCACGGTATATGGGCTGAACTATTTCATAGATTTAGCGTATGGGCCTTAGCTATATGGCTTTTCACATTCTTTTCAGGAATCTATATGGGAATAGTTAGTCATAATTAAACTATTATAATTTGGTAAGAGAAGGGCTAAGTGGATATTATAATAACAGCCAGTCTACTGATTCTATCTGTAAAAATTACAGGTTGGTTTTATCGTAAAATCGATGCACTGAGAAAAAAGTTATTAGACTCCATTGCGCCAATGTATCCATTCTAAAAGTATTATTCCGAACAAGATCAAAAGACCCCATTAAGGGGTTTTTCTTTATGTAAACAACTAAATTGATTAATAATATAAAAACTAGTATTATATTAATGATCGTGAAAGGTTCTTAACATATTCGACCTCCTTAGAAATAAGGCTATCGGTACATCGAAACGTAGCAATGTTTACCCTTTCGATGTACCGACTGAAATCTCAGTCCCCTATTTGGGGACTTTTCCTTTATGTAAATACCTAAATGGATATTAAAAAATACCCCGTAGGGTATTATGTATATATTGTTTAAAAGTGATCTTACCGATTGTGGCTTCTCATTTCAGCGATTGAAAACTGTCCTGTCGAGAACAGTATTCCCTGGATGAAACCAAGCCATCTCTGAGCTTTTTCCAGCTTATCAGCATTAACAAACTCATCAATCTTGGTTAACATCCAATAAGCGTGAGAGTGTTGGTCGGTATAAGTAAATACTTTTCCTTCTTGCTCATCTTCTGGTATTTGAACTTGCTCCACAACACCTAACTCGTTAAAGTGTTTAGCATAAATACCAGCAATCTTAAGTATCTTTGCACGATCCATTAGAAGCACCTCCTTCTGCATAATAAGTACTAAGAATATTCTATATTAACATATCTACTATTTAATTTCAGATGTAAACAACTAAAGGGATATCTCTCTACTATGGTATTCATTTGCCAAGATCTTTCTCCACCTCCCTATTTCCTCCAGAAGTGGGTGTAAACTTTTACCCTTCAGCTCCACCACTAAACTTTTTTAATTAGTATTTTTAATATGTTAATATAAAAACATAATGAAAATGGATTGGAAAAAATTTACTATAGTAATCGGAATCATTATTGCAACTTCTATTATAATTGGTGGCACTCTATGGTATAGCTTGAGTTCAGCTGTAGATGAACAAAAAACCCAAATTACTTCTTTAGAAAAACAAGCAAGCGAACTATCAGATATTTATTCTAAAAAATTTGAAGAGAAAAAAGCAGCTGAAGCTGCGGCAGCAAAAAAAGCAGCTGAAAACAAAGCAAAAGAACAAGCAACGACCCCAACTTATACTCCATCAGACCCAGAACCAAAGCCTACTCCCGTAGTTACTCCAAAAATATACTATTTCTATAGCCCAGAATGTGGCACATGTAATGCACAAACACCTATAGTAAACGAACTTAAAGCAGAGGGTGTACCGTTTGTATTTATGAATATACTCGCCCACCCCAACTATATTAGTCAATATGGCATATCAGCTGTTCCTACATTTTTATTAAATGGACACAAACAAGCTGCATATTTTACTAAGCCAGAACTTTTAAATTTTTGGAATACTTATAAATAATATTTATGAATATCAAATTATTTAAAACTAAATTTCCCTTGCAACGATTACTAATATTAATTGCTCTGGTTTTATTAACCACAATAGTAGTTCTAAGCATTGTCTGGCAAAAATTTGGTAATACACTAAATATTCAAAAAAATCATATTCAATCCCTGAATAATCAAATAAATGATTATTCTGAAAAGATTCAAACTTTTTCTGAGTAATTAATTAACTTATTTATAAGAAACTCTAATTTATGGAGTTTTTTAATTTAATCTAACAATTAATACGTTTTATACAAATCTACATTGACAATATATGAAATTTTTGTTAAAATTTACGATTAATTAGTACATTTGAATGGAGGTGAATAATTGGCAAAAGATAATACTCAAGAAAAGAAGCCGATAGAAGAAAGTATCGTAAATCTTCTTGAAATGCTGGCAAAATCCCAAAACAACGATACAAAAAATAACATACTTTTTGCGTATGAAGGAATTATACACACCACTATTCTTAAGAACAACCACGATGCTATCAAATCAGCATACTCAAAGGCTGCATGTGGTGTAATTCCCAAAAATCACCGACGCTTTAAGGATGTTATGAAGCATCTCGACGAAGGTAAAAAAGAAGCTAGTAAAATCTAAGTTAGTTCAATGTTCGAAACTCATACCCGCCGTATCGGCGGGTTTTATATAAAATAGGCCCCGTATTACGGGGCCACTGTTTACCTATCGAATTGTCAAGTTACCGCTTATCGCAAATATAATTGCGATTATATAATCTTTCGCCCCTGAAACTATATTACTCATGTTCGAGCTAAAGCTCCAGAGGCCTGCGTTGGGCAGGTACTTGAATCCTTGTAGCGCCTACGTTCGGTGTTTTATGTCCTTTTGCCCTTATAGGACTTGGTCGTTCAACATACAACTGTTGATTATCAACCGTGAGTAATCCCACAAAACCGAATATTGGATCATAACATGTTACGATCTGCATCTAGCCGCCTCCTCACCTCTGAGGTTTATGATATGAATCTGCGTATGTATTTCTATCAGATATACTCTTCTTGGAACCATGGTCTCTTTTTTATAATTATAAACAATATGCTAAACTCAATACTAAATACATTTTGTTTACAGTTATGACAAATATGCCGAAAGACACTAGTATCCTTGTTAAATTATCTGACTTAGCTCCACCTCCGAGAGCTGATATGAATATCTATACGCTAGATTTAATGTTCAAATTTATATTTATATTATACATACCTATTACGAAAAATCCAAATAGATTTTATGATTTATTTATAGGTTTCTTATTCTTTGATTTAATATAAAAAGATACTATAAACATCAACAACCCTATTACAAAAAATATTGTAGCTACAAAAATTACAGAATTCATCAAGCTATCAACTATTATAGTAGAGATTTGATCACTTTTACTACGAAATACATTTTGTAAATCAGGAATAAAACTATCAACAGAGTAAGATATCAAATCCCATACCAAAAAACTAAATTGATCATATATAAAAGTAATATTTTTTAAGATTAATGCAGTAATCAATACGAATAAACTTGTAGTAAATATGGGTATGGAACTCCATCTAAGAAAACCACGAAGCGATGAATCCGCTATCACAGCACCTAGAAATATTAAAATTATTGAAACAATATATAAAAGAAACATCCATGAATAAAAAAGCTTAATGTAATTAAATGTACTATTATCAAAATATTTACCTTGAACAAGTACTATTTGATCAGAAACTTTTGGTTTTGCATCAATAATAATATCAGCTAGCTCTTTATGAAGCTCTTCTTCTGGTGGCATACAAAAATTATCTGTATAAATATCTAGATTGTCACCACTTATTATCTGGTCCTCTATTTCCAAAATGTCTTCTTCACTACAAGCCGGTAAGCTTGCAACTAAATCGTAAATATAACTATCAAGACTCTTGCTTTCCATAGCCTCTTTCAGCGGTATAAGGTCGAGAACTATTGAATCCGAAGATGTTTTTTTGCCTTTTATCATATTCCCAATTTCATTAATTTTTTCTGGAAATTTCTCTTCGGCCCAACTAGTTAACTTAAGTTCATCTAATAAATTACTTGGTTTTTTACCTACATCTACTGCTGCGTCTATCCAAATACTTGTATTTTCATCTTTTATAATTCCATGTTTTTGAATTATCTCAAAAACTCCATCAGCAATTTCTGGAATGTCTTTTACGATCTCTGTTGACATATCTATTAAAAAGTTTTTTGAAAGAATCCCCAAACTAACACCTGAAATCCAAATAGTACTATATAAAATCGGAATAGCAATAAAAAAAATTATCAAAAATCCAACGATTTTTCTAAATACCTTCATTATTATTATTATAACAAGTGATAACAATAACTAACAATATTAATCTATATAAAATCTGGTATAATAATATTATTATGGGTGAATTTTTTAATATTATAGATAACGAAAATACAGCTCTTATACCTGACGGTGAAAAGGAATTAAGACAAGAATTATTTGAGTTACTAGCTCAATTACCAGATCTTGGAGATTCTGAAGATATTGACTTGTATTTAGATGAAAGTGATCCAGATAATATCATACATAATCCAGAAAGAATACAAGAACAAAAAGACATTGTCCTACAAATAAAAACTTTGGAAAAAAACAGATTGCCAGAAATTTATAAAGACACTGATTATACGTCTCCAGTTGGTTTTCAAACTCACCATAAACAAATACATGGCTTATCCTGCGTGATCGCCTCAACTTTGAATACTATGGAAGCTTTAGGTATAAGACCAGAAGATATGAAAGAAGAAGACGTAGCTAATGCTTTCGGAGAAACCGGAAAAGATAAAATGATAGATATTAGTAAAGCTAAATCATATTTATTACATGAAAAAAACAACCAAGGACAACCCGAATTTGTTGTAAAAGACATACAAACAACAACTGACCTTATCGACACACTAAGAGAAGGTAACGTTACTATGTTAGCTAAGCCCGGACATGAAATTTTAATATCTGGAATGTCTATTAAACAAGGTAAAATTACTTTTATGATAAACGATCCACAATTTACAGAAGTACAAAAATATGATTTAGATACAGTTATTGACTTAATTGACCCAAGACAAAACTCAAATACATTTTCAATTAAAAAATCTGAACAAAACAATCATGACGCTGTAGATATCAAATTCGATAAAACCAATGAAAACAATATCGATATTAAGTTAAATTAATCTTATGGGTAAAAAAACTCAGTGTTTGATAATATTTGAGATAATATTAATTGTTATTTTATTTGGATTTGCTTATTATACCTACTCCCAAAAAGACGATCAATCTTCAAACAATCAAACTATTTTTGAAAAATCAAAAAAAGACCAAAACCAAACTTGCCCAACAAATTAATAATTAAATTTTTGTAATTTTTACTTAAAAGTATAAAATAAGAATTAATATGAAGATAAAGGATTATTTTCGAAAATTTGCCGCAGCAATATCTTATATAGTTGGTTCTCCTTATACATTTATATTTGCTATTATTATTATAGTAGCTTGGGTTATCACAGGACCTATATTCCATTTTTCAAATACTTGGCAACTAGTAATAAATACCAGTACAACTATTATTACTTTCTTGATGGTCTTTTTAATTCAAAATACTCAGAACCGAGACTCAAAAGCCATGCATATTAAATTGGATGAGCTACTACATGGAATAAAAGGCGCTCGCAACAGTATGGTTGACTTAGAAGAATTATCAGACGAAGAACTAGAAGATTTACAAAATCATTTTAGAAAAATGCATGAACA